>Ga0163110_10000332_pt1 | contig 21518 bp, 27 predicted proteins | sample CRUFie1St17metaG_FD_108703 | JGI IMG/M metagenome (GOLD analysis project Ga0163110, IMG submission 108703) | Marine microbial communities from the Costa Rica Dome - CRUD Field 142mm St17 metaG | ecosystem: Environmental > Aquatic > Marine > Oceanic > Photic zone | place: Costa Rica: the Eastern...
TCTCTTGTTTTTGTTTGTTCTTGCAGTTGTCTCTGTTGCCTTGCTTGTTGGAACTGACTTGCGGGAGCAGTACCAGCGGGACCCCTTCCACTACCAATTCTCATACCTTCAGCACTTGATGGAGTTTTAAATAATTCATCAAATAAGGTCTTTGCTTCAGGAGACATTACTTTACTTCTCCCTGTATCACGACTACCCTCACGAGAACCTTCACCTACATGTCCATGGAGACTATTACCACCAGCAGCATTATCACCAGGTGCTGCTAAGATTGGTGTACTACCCGCTTTAGGTCCAACATATTTAAAATGGGCACTTCCAGCATTATGATTGTAAACATATTCCCAACCAAAACGTCTGCCATTTGCTTTCAACCATTGATATCCTTCACCATTAATATCAAGTGCCTCTCCAAATAAGTGATGTGATTCTGGATGCCCACCAATAGATGAATTTTTTGCTCTACTTCTACCAGAACTTGCAACATATGATGCTAAATCCATACCAGAAGCTTTTATTGCAGCAGCGAATTGTTCTGCTGCTGGTTCTGACAACACAATAGGTCTATTACTTTGATCTCTTGTACCCTCAATAGTAAATCCAGAACCTGTTTCGGGATGTGATGCGGGTTTAATAGTTCCCGATGCATTTCTACTTGATGATGTAGTTGGTTTTTCCTGAGAGTCATCACCAAATCCAAGAAAATTCTTTAACCTCCTAAAGTTATTTGTGAAGAAATTACCACCACCTTGAGGTCTACTTCCACCACTATTTTGACTAGATGATAGAGGACTAGATGCCATCCTCTTGACATCAAATCCACCAACCTTCAATGCTTTGACTATTCCCTTACTATATCCATCAGTGGTATATCCTAATCTAATGTTAGCAGGATCTGCATTTGGAGAATATGCCTTTGCTACTGCAGCAATACCATCCAAAGGATTGCCAAAAGCGTTATAGTTTTCGGGATGATTTGCTACATCATGCCATAATTTAATATTATCTTTTACTGCACTGAATAAGTTATTATATTTTGCCCAACCGTTAACAGATCCTTCTCTAGGAATAGTGCCAAATCCTCTGTCACCAGTTTGACCGAAAGCATTAGTTCTGGCAGTAGCATTATAAACACTGTTCAAGTGTGGATTTAAATATCCTGTTTCATGCATTGCCTGAGCAGCAACAATTTGAGGATACTTTGCTCCACCTGCTCTCTTTGCTAATTCGAATACATGATCAAAGGCACCTTTTTGAGAAAGTCTCTTACCTCTAGGTAAAGTTCCTCCATCAGAAAAACCTTTCAGGAATCCTTGACTCTTAGCTTCACCTAACCTCTTATTTGTTAGGTTTGGTTGTGTTTTTGTTGCAGGAGTATTATATGGTACAACAAATGCACCACCATCTGCCTTTCTAGCAACATACTCAGTTCCATGTCCGATAAACGAAGTTGACATCCCACCGTCTAGTGATACAGGGTATCCAGACATAGGACCACTTATCCATCCACCTTGTGCAAATGATCCTAAAACCTTTCCTCCTTGAGATTTACCTTTATCATTTGGATCTGGTTGTCCACCAGACCCATCTTCATTCAGGAATTGGTAAAGTTTAAATCCTCCATAAGCAGCACCTGCTACCAATCCAAGTGCTCCAGCTCTACCAAGTAATCCTCTTCTACCTCTAATTAAATTATTATGGAGAAAGATTAGTACATTACCAAAATCTGTAATAATTCTAGTTGGATTACTCAACCAACGTAGACCTAGCAATAAAGTTCCAAGTCCAGTTAGTCCTCTTACAAGTCCTCCTATTTTTTCCCACGGACTAGATTCATCTGATAGTAAAGTATACAGTCCTTCAATGGTATTGACAACACCAAACTGTGCAACTTTAAAGATGAATGTTGCTAACTTTGAAAGTACTTCTATAAACCTTGATACTTTCTCTCTGTTTTCAGGATCACTTAACCACTCTAAAGCAGGTATAATAATTGCTGCTTTGATTAGTCCACTCAACATATTGAATAGACCTTCTAACCAACTAGGTTTTTTAACTAAAGCAGCAGGACTAAATCCAGCAAATTTCTTTTTCTTTTTTGTTTCAGTAAATTCTGCATCAAAAGTCTTTTGACTTTTAACCGCAAGTTCTAACCTTCTAAGTTGAATCTTCTTAAAATCTTGTGCAATTGCTCCGATAGAGTTTACGGTTGCACCCAAATTATTGATGGCAACAGTGTTGTTGTTTATTGTCTTTACAACTTCCATCTGACCACTCGGTGCCCTACCACGTGCATTTGTAGAGGGTTCCTTTACCTGTACGAATTTGTAAAAATTAATTTTTGAATTTTTCCGTATAGTTGCCATTATTTCATTCGTTCAAGTATGGAACTAGGAGATGCTGTAATTACCACGCCGCCACTATTTATTGATATCGCCTCAGGTATTGGAACGATTTTCTCAATAATAACGGGAATAGGAATAAACTCCATAGCTTGATCCATAGCAAATTGAGCAGATATTCCTCCTTCACTTAGTGCTTGTTGATGTGCTTTCTTTACTACACCCAGAACTCTAGGATCGATACCCATTTCTGACGCTATTTGTGTTATAGCAGTCATCTTATCAGCACCACTCATAAGACCAGTAACTGCCTTAAGAAGTCCACCCATACCATTTTGTTCTGCAATACCTGCAATCAAACCCATAGGATCTTGCCTAAATGAGTCTACTAATGCCATTCCCCTAGTAACTGCTGCACCAATTTCAGGATTAAAAGCACTTAAAGCACTTCCATAGTCACCATTCAGAATATTAGTAGCAATATTACCAATCTTAGGGTTGATAGTACTTAACGCACCCAAATAATTACCACCAAGAATGTCTTGAGCAATACTACCCACTTTAGAATTCATAATATTGTTAAATCCAGCACTCAAATTGTTAAATGCGTTAAGACCACTGTGGTACATATTTGCAACACCCTGACCAAAACCACTAAATCGTAAATTTTGCAACCATTGAGGTTGACTAATAGCATTAACAGTGTTGATATTAGCAAAAGCACCCAGTCCACCTATTCCAGCAGAAAGAGCACCCATAATATTACCCTGAGATAGAGCACTGGTGGCATTAATCACTGCCATTGGTATTTGCATACCAGGAATAAATGATAATGCAGTTCCTATTATAGGATTCTGTGCAAGACTACCAACAGTATTAACAACACCACTAACAGCACTACCAATACCTTTAGCAACTCCACCTATTGCTTTACCAATACCTTTGACTAGACCTCCAATAAACATCTCTTGAGGTTTTTCTTTTCTGTTTGGAAATAAGTCAAGAAAGTCCCACCATTGATTTTTCTTAATTTCCTCTGTTTGTTTCTCTTCTGGTAAAGCTTTTATTGTTTCCTTTTCCTTCTTTTTACCAGTAAATAATCCTGCAAAATCCCACCATGCCCTTTTACTTTGTTTCTTCTTATCGTCTTGATCTTCCTTTCCATAATTATCTAAACTACCACCTGTAAGTGTATTAACAATTTCACCAATACCAGGTAACTTAGATAGTATTCTATCAATACCATCTTTTAATCCTCTTGCACCTACAGCATCGATTACTCTTTCCTCATTTTGTTGTAACTGAGGAACAAAATCACGAACGAACATATATCCGTCCATAAGCATAGACAAAACACTAGTACCACCACCAGTAAAAAGACCAAGTATATCTAAAATACCAGAAGTACCTTCAATCAATCCACCAATAGAATCACCAGATGAAAAACGTTGGTAAGCAAAGGCAAGGTTTACAAGACCACCAACAACAGGAAGAATTGCTGCTGCTCTTTTTCCTAGTTTACTACCTGCTTGAGCAATAGCGTCAAAACCAGCAATCCCTTTTTTTCTAAGAACCTCTGCTGCCTTATCCATACCAGGAATTTTCATCAGCATGTCAATCATTCCTTGACCAATTGATCTAGCTTTCCTACCTATAGGGTCAATAATTGGTTTGAGGGGATTTAATACTTTTTCAGTAAAAAACCTTTTAGTTCCAGCACTAAGACTGTCAAATCCTTTTCTAAATTTATCTCCTGCAGCATTTGCCCATTTTTTACCAGTATTTCCAATTGACTCACCTGCTGCAACAACTCTTTCCCATCCTCTCTGAGCACTTTTTGACAAATTATTATATTGTTCTCCCGCCCAAGAAGGTAAGTTTTTTAGACTTTTACTAACAGATTTAACAACATCCTTTCCTTTTTGAACACCTGTATCAAAGAGACCTCCAAAGAAATCACCGATTCGCCCAAATCTCGTTGGTTTATATACTATCTTCTTTAATTTAAGTCTTTTCCACTTTTGAAGTGCTCTTGTGGGGTTTCCACCAGATTCCTGCAATGCATTCAAGTATGCTCTAGCAGCATCATCACCATATTCTGCAAGAATCTTCTTATATTGTTTTCCTGCTGCTTTACCAAACTGATCAGTAACAGTTTTTACTCTAGGTCTACCCCTAGGTCCGTCTATATCTGGATTGGCACCAGATGGGTTCTTTTTAGTTGGTCTATTCGGAGTTTTCTTAGGTTTCTTTGGTTTCTTTGGATCATAACCAGTAAGTAGATCAATTAATCCTAAAATATCTGTTATGAGACTAAAAGGATTCATCAGGTATTTTAACCCGATCAAACCCTTCATTATAGTTCCGACACCACCTAATCTTTCTATAAATGTTCCATTAGGATCTGTTAAAGCAGCAAATCCATCTAAAACATTTTGAGTAAAACCTTTTGCCCAACCAAATATTTTATCAAATACAAAATGCGTTTTCTCTAAAAAATCTGCTAATTTTTTCTGATTATTTTCATCACTAACCCAGTCAAGTACTTCTTTAGTAATGGCAAGTTGACCCAGATATAAAAGAAATTGTCCAATTGGTGCTAAAAATTTCTCTATCCAACCAAGACTACCTGTAGCAATCTTTAGTGCTGCTTTGGTTAACTTAGGTTTTTTCTTCTTTGCCTGTTTCTTATTCTCTATTAACTCTTCTTGAGCGAGGTCTGCCTCTCTTCTTCGTCTACGTCGTTCTGTTCGCTCTCGTAACTTATCATTTTTTATTTGAGCGATTGAAATATCTTCTATATCTTTAACAACACTTCCTATTCCAGAAATCGTGCTACCTAATCTATTCAATGCGAAGGTTTGTTTTCTTGCAGCAGCAACTGATGGAGATACTACCTTTGAAACTCCAGGATTTACAAATTTGTATGCTTTTAATTTAGCCACCAGATGCTTGTTGCTCCTTCATTCTACGTTCCTCTTCTTTAAGGAATGATACTAACATATTCACATATATTTCTTTCTCCCAAGGCATTAGATTATCGATGTGCTCAATATTCCATTTATGATGATGCATTAAGGAGAAGTTACCTTCATAATAAGAACGGAGATCGGTGTGAAGGAGTGCTAGGCGAAAAAACTCGCTAATCCCTCCAGTACAACCTCACTCTCAACACCAGTATTAGGGTTAGTTACCTTTACTGTATGAGTTAATTTGGGCATAGTTTCAAAAAACTCTTGAATCATCATAAATTGCTTACTATTCAGTTGATCAAAAAATTCTACAAGTTCCTTCTGGGGAATATTAGAACAATCATAGACTTGATTAGCATCAGAAATTGTTTTTACACAACTTGCTGACATATTAAAGACCTGATCAACCTGACCACCTTCATCAGTGAAGTTCATAGAAACAAATGTTTCTAAACTTGGGTATCCCATTGTGATAGCAACTTCATCAGAAATCTTAAGGTCTTTTTTATGACCTCTAGTTTTCTTGACTTTAATTTCCTCTAGGGGAATTGAAACTTTCACTTCAGTTTCATTGTCATCAGGACAAGTCAAAGAAACATCAACACTCTCACCAACAGATTTTGTACGAATCTGCAAGAAAAGATACTCAATATCAAATGTAGCAAGAGTTTCTACATCTGCAACGTCTGTACATTCCTTGATAATATTTTTGATTGCATCAACAATTTGGTCTTGTTCACCGCTTTCAGTTGCTAAGAGAAGGATTTTCTCCTCTTTTACAAGAAATGGTCTAAAATTCACAGTTCTACCGTCTGACGGCAGTTTCAGTTTGTACTTAGGTACATTGATCTTAGGTAATGCCATAGATATTCACATCAGTACATTTATTTAGGCGATACCAGTAACGTTCAATAATGAGGCAAGTACTGAAGAAAGAATTGTTGTGTTGTTAGAAGTTCCTGTAGTCGTAACGTCGTCTATATTTGAACCAACAGTCAAACTCCTAATTGAATTTTGATCAAATTGATCAGCAGTGTAGAAACGATACCTTTCATAATAAAAACCAATATTTAAAGTCATTGTTTGGGCAGCGGAGTTATTTAACTGAACTGAACCAATATTATATGGATATAAATTTCTCAACTCCCAACAGGCAGTTAGTTGATATTTTCTTGCTAGTAGAGTATTAGCATCTCCATTCTCTCTGATAGCACGAAGTAAATCTGGATCATTAACTCCAATACCTCCACCACCTCTCTCCCATTTATAGATGTACATAAGTGGGCAAACATAATCACTGTAGTATCTCGTATATTGTTCGCTATCACTTGCCATCAATGTTGTCCATCTCTCAAAGAAGTTTCTTGAATATTGAGAGCGTGGCATCCTAAAGTTTATTGAAATCTGACTGTACGCTGTATTAGTTGCATACTTAAATGGTGATCCAACATAAGGAGTTTGTGACGTAGTAATCTGTTTACTAGGAAGATTTACCGTATCAGCATAATAATCAAGTAACCATGCCAAATCATTAGAATCCGTAGTAACATCGAATTTTGAATCTTGAATTGGTCCTACAAAACCTGCTGGCACTGCTGCGTTACTAAGCATCATCGGTGGTGATATGAATCTTACCGAAAATAAATTTGTAAAACTAGGATGGTTGTCTTTGCCTTTGGTCTTAGACAAAAACTCTTGAAATGAATTATATCTCGCGAATCCTGGATTTTTAATCGCCATTAGATTTTAAGTTCTTTTTCTGTGATTAACTGAAATTCCCAACCATAATCTTTACAAAATTCAGTTGCTGCTTTCCACTTCGCTTTATTTACAGCGTAAGTCACAACTTCATTAATGTATTTTTTAGTATGTCGTTTTTGGGTTTTAGGTTCCTTAGTTTGCCTAAATGGTTTGACTTCAGCAATGAATTTCTTATTTCCCACTTTAACGTAGAAATCAGGAAAATATCTATGCCGTCTACCATCAACAGGTGAAATATAAGGAATTATAATTTCCTCACTACCCCATTCTTGCACAGAAGGAGTAACATCACACCATTTCATAAATTTATACTCCCATGAGGAGCGATATATCACGTTTTTAGGATCACCTTTATATTTCCTTGGATTGGAAACTTGGTACTTACCTTGATATCTCATAAATACATAGAGGTCACGTAGTATTTAGGTAGAAAGTTGACAATTTATCGTTACCCATTACAAGCACCAGCAGTAGGAAGCACTTCCGTGGACAATCCTACGCAATCGATTGACTATGTAATGTTCCAAAGAACAAGAATACAGTATGACGATCAAAACGGTACTAGGTACTATGGTTTAAACATCCCTAATAATGGAGTTCAGTTGAAAAAGAATCCTGAAAAGGTATATATTGCAATGCCTCAGAATCTTTCAACTCAATATGCCCCAACATATCGTCAAATTGATACTGGTATCGTAGGTCAGGCAATTGTTAGAGGGTTGTCAGGTGCTGGCGATTTTGACAAGATGGCAGAGGATTTTCAGGACGCAGCAAAGAAAGCATTACCAGAATTTACACAGAGTGCATTGTCTCAAGTTGCTACTGGTGCTGCACAGTTCTTAGGACTAGCGGGTCAAATTGACAAAAACGCTTTGATGGCATTGTCTCAAGGAAAGGTGTTTAACCCTTACAGTGAGCAATTATTCAGCAACATGCAGTTTAGAACTCACAATTTCTCATTTAAGTTTTTTGCTCGTAGTGAGCAAGAATCTAGGGAAATCAACAATATTATCAAATACATAAAACAAGGTGCTTTACCCATATACGGTACGGTAGAAGCTGGTCAAGAAAATTTTGGTGCTAGGTTCTTTGAAATTCCAGATAAATTTCAAATTAAATTTATCCGTATAAATGCTGATGGTTCAACAAGTGACAGTGAAGACCTCCATCATAAGATTCATACATCTGTATGTACTGGAATTGATGTGAATTACACTCCAGATGGTCAATATAATGCTGTTAAAAATGCTACTATAGGTGTAGGAGAAAATGCACCACTACAAGTTCCTGCAGTCGTAGTGAATTGTAGATTTACAGAAACTCAACTTGTAACTCAATCACAAATTCAAGAGGGATTTTAAAATGGCGGGTTATTTTTCTTATTTTCCTAATGTATTCGTTGGAGAGGGTGTCAGAGATGATGAGGCATTCAAATATAGGTTAGTTAAAAATATTTTCAGAAAAGTTAGGGCAAGACCTGATCTAAATCAATATACAACTCTTTTTGAATCGTATTCAATTAAAAGTGGTGAAACTCCTCCTAACCTAGCATCAAAATTGTTTGACGATCCTAAGTTAGATTGGGCACTCTTACTAATTAATGACATTGTTGATGTATATGAAGAATGGCCAAAGAGTCAACAGCAGTTAGAAGATTATGTAGATGAGAAATATACTGCAGACAAAAGAGATCACGTTCACCATTGGGAAACTAATGAGATTTTACTTGATGATGGTACACCAGTTATCAAAGAAGGTATTGAGGTAACAGAGGATTGGAGAACTATAATGCCAAATGGTGATGTAAAAAGTGCCGAAGATTCAATATATCAAGTAACAAATTATGAGCACGAATATTTCCAAAATGAGGTCAAAAGACAAATTTTAATTCCTGTTAGCAACATGTTAGAAATCATGGTTGAGGAATTCGAAGAATTAGTTGCATATGAACCTCATGCCGAACTTGACAGTTCTAACAATAAGAAGACAGTATTGAACATTAGTTCTAGATTCTTGAATAATACAGGATCTGTTAGTTTTGCTAGTGCGGTTCGTTCTCAGTTGACCAATGGAACTAGCAGTACAGTTACATTTGATGATGGACCAACAATTGCAGGAAGCGTTGGTGTTGCAACTAGTTCAAGCACAGCAGCATCAACTACGCAAACTACACAAACAGGTACTCAAGCATCGGAACAAAATACGACTAGTTCAAGTGGATACTCAGGTGGTAGTTCCTCTTCAAGTTCTAGTAGCAGCAGTTCCTCTAGTTCCTCTAGTTCCTCTGGAAGTAGCAGCAGTTCTGGATCTTCTGGATCCTCTGGTTCTTCTGGATCTTCATCAAGTGGATCCTCTGGTGGAGGATACTACGGTGGAGGATATTAATCCTAATCAAGAGTACATAAATTTAGACATAACAAAAGACGGACTTGAATTAATTTACAAGTCCGTCTGCGTTCATTTGGATAAATGGTCAGGTGGTGATGCTAATGAACAAGTTGCCTTAGGTCATTTAAAAAACAATTTATTTCGCATTTTGCTAGAACGTCAATTTCCTCCAAAAAACCCTATGGACTGATTTTTTGGCGGAGTTTTTTTTACGCCTTTTTTGAAAACAAAAGTCGAATAATATATCACCCTCCATCAATATCACATCCAATTACTGCACCCGAAGCAATTCCCAATGGGATTGCCCACCAACGACCATCACCTTGTGACAGTGCTGCTCCAGCACCACCACCTAAAATACCGCCAAGGATTGCACCTTCACTACACTCATTACCGTCAGGTGATGGTTCTCTTTGCCAAACTGGTGGTGATTTTGGTCTTACAGCACATGGTACTTCAACAGTATCATACCATGAGTTGATGTAACCTGGATTCCTTGCTGTACCAGGAATATACTCCTCTCTATACTCTTGCTTTGTGCATACACTGGATGAAGAGTATCCATATTGATAACTATTTCTTGCAACACGAGGATATCTTACTGGAGTGGTGGACTTTGAAATTGTCAATCCTGTAGCACTTGATGGTCTTCCAACTAAACGTTCATACCAGTTTCTAGGTGGAGCATCTCTGTATGCCTCACGATTACTACGATCACCAATACTTTCTGCACCAACAGGGGCAGTCAAGAATGGCAGTAACAAAAGAGGGAGTGCTTTCATTTTTTTCCTTTTTAATATGTATATTATAGCATAAAAAAAGGGGGTGTGAACCCCCTTTGTGACAGTTTTTTATTTGGTCTCTAGAATTGCTTCTTTGATCACCGTCTTCAACTGTCTTAGTTTTTTCTTACCAAGACCTGCTCTAGAATCAATCTTAACTTTGACCCAGTACAGACCAATAAGAACTAATGTAAATGGAACTGCATCTGCCCATGAGATTTCATTCCATGCTTCCACGACATTTAATACTGCCATGTACTCACCTGGTCCTACCATTAGTCCTCACCTGCTAGTTTAGCAAAGTATGAAAGAGTATCCTCTTCATCTTCAACAGGAGACGAAGCGACTGCATTCTTCAAACCATTGATATCAGTATCATTGAAAGGTTTTGGTTCATACTCCTCAGTGTCAACACCAAGGTTAGGACGTGTAGGAGCAGTAGTTTTACCAAGCACCAAATTCAATCTTGCTGAGAGTTGCTCATAAGTTTTGAAGTTTTTGGTGTCCTCAAACTCTGCAAGAGAGTAACCCTCTTTCCAGATAGACTCTAGTTTGTCATCATCAAAATTACCTAGCACTTTAGGTGCAGCAAATTCAGACTTGTCATAGTTCCAGTACCCATCAACCTTGCGGATCTTCAACTTGAAGTCAGCACCTTTCCAGAAGTTGAAAGGATCAACAGGAGACTCGTCTGCAAATGCAGGTTGCATTGCTTCAACAAGTTTATCAAAAATCTTCTTACCAAATTTGTATAGGAAGACACGACCCTCATTCTCAGGGTGAGCAGGATCTTGAACAACATAAATGTTGCTGTAGTAGGAAAGTTTACGCTTCTGAGCACGTGCGATTTCCTTATCGCTATCACGACCACTGTTCCAAAGTTCCCTGTTCAGTTCTCCAACGGGATCATCCTTACCAAGTGTAGTAAGACTGTTCTCAATGTACCACTGTCCACCTGGACCTTTGAAGGCATGACTCCAGACCTTTGCCCAAGGCATATCTTCTCCGTCAGGAGCAGGAAGGAATCGGATGACTGCGTAACCGTTACCAGATTTATCTAGTTCAGGTTTCCAGAAACGCTCGTCGGCAGAAGAACCAGCAGCGGGCTGATTCAGTTTATCAATCTCTCTGGTAAGTTTTGCGAAAGTATCTCCCTTAGAAGATGCTTTTTTGAGAGAGGCAAATGACATTTCGTATTCTCCGTATTTGTAGTGTGTTTATTTGTTGCTACTGGGTAATCGTAGCATACTATTTAGGTCTAGTCAACACCTCGTTGTGCTGATGTTTCGAGTGTTTTGATCATAGCATCCATGCACTCTCCGAGGTCTTTGTAACCAAACGCATTTGACAAGGCATTAATCCTTGCCTTCATGTCTGCTGCTTCTGTGTCCTCAGAGGCAGCAAGGCATAGTCTACCATAAAAAGTCTTTTGTTTGTCAATTAATGCTTTACAATCCTCAATATGATCTAGTCTTTGTGTTCTGCTCATCGTAGATAGTTGTGCTGTCATTGCAGCAACCTCTTGATAAGTATCAAAGATGTCTTGTAAATTATCTTGGACTTGTTCTGAATTAAAAAATTGACTCATCAGTTTAAAGCGGTAGGACTCCTTTGGATCTTTTCTTCATGTAATTTAAACGCTCTGCTTCATGTCGCAAGCGTTCTTTCAGGGGTTTGGACATTAGTTTAGGAACAGTTTCAATCTCAATCTCATTCTCTTGGCAGTATGTTACTACTGCTTCAATGTATGAGATGAGACCATTACTACGTTTCACCAAACGTTCAATTTCTTGAGAGAATTTGGTGGGAGTAAAAAACTTGTCCTCAACGTCTTTATCAGGCATTTGTTCTTCCCCTAACAAATTCTTCAATATAGGATTTGAGTAATTGTAAATAGTCATCAAGATTGTACTTCTGAAAAACTTGAATAGTTCCCTCTTCAGTGGCGATAAGTGTGACAATTTTCTGTACCTCAATACCTGAACGTTCAAGGAACATCGCTGCATATGCAGTTTCTTGAACAAAATAATGTTCAACGTATGATTCCTTTTTTTCTTTAGTAGAAGTTTTAAAATCGATTACTGCCAACTCACCATCAAACTCAGCGATGCAGTCTACACGACCAGCAAGACCGAGGTAGTGGGAGTATAGAAAAGTCTCTAAACAATGAATGTTGTTGATACGATCTAACGTAGACTTCGCTATCTGAAACATTCTAACAGACAATGGATTATTTTCCAAGTATTTGTCTGTATCTAATTCCCCTTTGAAATAGTCTTCAGTTATAGAATGGAATGCTGTACCTCGTTGTGTTGCTCTGGCGGTAATCCTGTTCGCTTCCGTTTCACCAATTTTAGTTCTCCATTTTTGAAAGAACTGGGCGTTTTTAAACGATGTGATGGAAGTTACACTTGGATAATATTTATCTGCACCAGGAATAGGGTAGAATCTAGTGCCATTTCTATCAATGGCATCAACCTCAACATGTTCGCTAAGGTCAGTATCAATAAATTTAAACATTAAAAACCTAGATTATACTTAGTAAGAAGATAAGACTTGACCAGTCCAGAGCGAACAATATCATCAATACCAAACTCAACACAAGTAAACTCACGCATCGCTTGGAGAATATTAATGAAGTCAGAGACACCAGTCTTTTCATTTTCTCTTGTTAAATCTGTCTGAGTAATGTCACCGCAGAACATAATCTTAGAGTCCTCTCCAACACGAGTGATCATTGAATCAAGTTCGTGGAAGTTGAGGTTAGAAAATTCATCTACAATAACAATGGCATTATCAAGAGTAACACCACGGATAAAACTTGTAGACCAAAAACTAATTGTATCTTGTCCTCTGAGATTGTCATAAAGCATCTCAAAGGAATTGTCATCAGGCATACTGAACATATACCTTACCATATTTTTGTATGGAATCTGATATAGTGCAGACTTATCTTCATGGTCACCAGGTAGGAAACCAATCTCTCTTGTAGGAACTAGAGACCTTACAATGTATATTTTATCATAAGGTGAAGATTCGTCAAGTACTTCTTTCAATGCAAGGTAGAGAGTAATGAAAGTTTTACCAGTACCAGCAGCACCATGCAGTAGGAGGTTCTTTCCTTCTGCGTACTGTTGAAACACAGTCTCCTGATTTGTAGTGAGAGGATTGATAGTAGTCATGTAAGAACTATCAATTGGTTTCTTTCTTTTCATCTGTTTCCTCGACATACCGTTAGGATATGTTTGTGGTGTACCAGTTTTCTTTCGTGCTCGTGCCATAATTTAAGTGAAACGACTCAAGTTTGCTCTAGGGTGTGCCTTTTGAACTTTAGACATCACCTCTTTGAAACCGTCAGATTGTTTAGGTGTGCCATACATATGCCCACCAATGCCTGCTGACCAGTCTTTATCCCAGTCTGGATTGTCTTTCCTCCATTGATCATATTCTTTCATGGTCATTGAGAGTTCCTTTTTCTCTCCAGTGTTCTTGTTTAGAACAGGATAGGTGGGCATTAAGTTTCCTCCTTTTTTTCTTGTTTATGTTGCCTTTTAACTTGTTTAGCATAGTAAACATCTTGTTTAGTATACCAGTCAGGATGTTTTTTTGCAAGTTTTAATAATTTTTTTGCTGCTTTCTTATCCTTCAAAACCATATCTACTTCGTACTAACCAACTATTTAGACTACTCTATCTTCAAACATGGTTGCAGATCTCCCCACTCATCATAGCGACAATCGCAGTCGTCTGTGGGACACCACCCAAGTGCCTCAGAGATGGTTGGGAACTGACAGATGAAATGATCCTTAGCAAGTAGTGCGATCTGTTGGTGCTCTTTCTGGGTGCCATTGGCAGAACGTAGTTCGATGTAATGGATCCAGTTCCTAAGATTGCCAGTCATATACATTTTTGTTGGAACTGCAAGAGGTAATACATTTCTCGCACATTCTTTTGCAACAGATGAGTCAAGTAGTTCTTGATAAAGTTTCATCCCTTCATCAAAATGTCTTTGTATTTTAATTTGAAACTCTTGATTAACAAATGGGTCAAGATCATCCGTAGAGTTTTGACGGTTCTTTTTATCTTGCCTGCGAAGTTCGGGAAGTGGAATTTTCTCAGAGAGCAGAGATGAATCTGCATAACGCTGCGAGAATTCTTGAAAAGTAAATGATCTGTGACGCAAGATCTGAGGTGAGATTGCACGAGTGGTGTGAATCTCTAAGGTCATTGATGCTTGCTCAAATACAGACCAATGACCATGCTTAATACAATATCCTAATAGTCCAGCGACATTAGGATTATCTTGATTAGTAGGATTGCTTACACGAGCAATGTACCCGATTGTTTTCTCCGCATCAGGAGTAACAGAGATTAAACATACTTTAGTCATCTTTTGATTGCTTTAATAGTATACGAGAAATTAAATATAGTGCCATTGCAGACCAGTATCCTAAGGATGCCAATCCAAAAAGACCTGGTATACATGCGTTCCATAATAGCATGAGAACTAGAGGGGAGAGAAACAAATCGCCAAGTGCATTGACAAGTTTCTTCCCCATCTCTATATTCTCTTCTTTCTCCTTCTTCTTTTGTGCCTCTGCTGCTAATTTTTTCTTTTCCTCTTCTACTTTGTCAGCAGCAGCACGTTGATCAAAATAAATTGTCACTTCTTCCTACCTTTTTTTGGGGGTTTTGGTTGATTTGGATCAACCCAAGTCTTAGGATTTTGTCTACCTTCTGATTGTGTAAACTTTACAAAATCTTTTTTGTAAAGATCATAATAGTAATCAAAAAGTTCTACTGCTTTACTAGCAACAGCAATATCAAATGTAGGTTTTTCATCTACCTTATACTCTACCAGATAGGCAGTGTATGGTAGAGATCTATCCTGTGCATCATCAACGGTGCATTTCTCTTTCAAAATTTTTACACCTTTCAACTCCTACCTCCCCACTCAATCTGAGGGAATGCTTCTGATACCACTGCTTTAGTGATACGCTTATACTTCTCGTTCATTCTACCATCCTTGGCAAGAACTAGAAGTTCTGCCTCATCAGCAGAAAGTCCTTCCAAGAGTTGAACAAACATGGATTCTCTTTTCAGTGATGGTAGTTTGTCTTGACCGCCCTTAAAGAAACGGTATAGACCACGATACTCTTGCTCAAGACGAGAGTGATCTGTTCCAATAGGTGCATCATTAGGAGTGTAAGGTACATCTCCCTCTGGCATCACCGAAATAACACTCTCATCAAAATTGATAATCATCAACTGTCTGAGAGCAGGTGAATTGTTTTTGCGAAGAAGGTCTACTTTTTCCTTCTTCGTCTTTGCGTTTGAGACCTTTCTCAAAATCTCACTTAGCAGTAACCTAGGGTTACTGTTGTCCATATTACGTGGCATAATTAACTCCTGTGATTAGTCTTCTTCATCTACATCCTCAAAATTCCAGTATGGGTTTGTTGGTTTGATGTAAATGAGTTCATCATGTAACATGTTACCATTCTCATCGAACATTTCAGGATGTACAACCGATTTAGAATATGCTGCATTTTCTATGTAGTCTTCTACATATCCTTTTGCTAACCAAGAAACAGTTATACCAAGGAAAAATGCTCCCATAACAACTAAGACAACCAGTGCAACAATGATTGGATCCATGTGTTTCTCCGTAGCTATTTTTATTTAGTTGTTAAATCAAATTGTTTTCCCTCAAATATAGAACAGTTTCCGTACAACCCCCAAGAGTTTTACCATCCATGATGACTTGAGGGAAAGTGCTACCAGCACCAAACTGTTCATAGAATCCTTGTCTATCAAAGTGTGTGTCTAGACGGTACTCAGTAAACTTATATCCCTTTCCACCAAGGACTGCTTTGACCTTTGAGCAATAGGGACAACCATTACGAGTATATACAGAAAAATTCATAGCGTTTATAGAAAAAAATTGGGACTCATAAGAGTCCCAATGGGTGTTCCGACTAATGTAGAGACCGCACGAACGGTGTCTCCAGTCCTATTTAGAAGGTGAACTTAGCACCGATTTTAGCACCCCAGTTACGGATGGTGTCGCCATCGCTGTCTTCACCAGCAGTAGCACCAGAAACCTCTGCATATGCAGCAAGGTCTTCGTTAAGAGGTACAGAAGCACCAACCTTACCAGAAAGTTCTGTTTCTGTATCGTCAGTAGTTTCTGAATGGTTCAATGAAGGACCACCTTGTACGTAGTATGAAATCTTACCTTCTGCACCAGCAGTTCCTTCGTATCCAAGATGGATATCAGTTGTTGCAGATGAATAATCTCCATCAGGATATGAAAGATTGCTCTCAACATTCACATAAGGACCAGCAAAAGCTGCACCAGCGAAGAGGAATGGAGATGCTGCTACCGCAGCGATTGTTGATTTAATAGACATGTTTAAATACCTAAATTTACTTGCGGAGTGTTTACCCGCAGATGAAAGCAGACTCGACTTGTCTGCGTAAAAAACATTATAACACCATCTGCTCTAAAAAGCAAGCGTTATAATAGAGTTGAACTTACAGACCTAGTGCGAGTAATTGAGGCATTCGGAATATTAGTTTCGTATGGAAGCGTCCTTCACATATAAAAAGTATTTATACGATTAAGAATCCTTATTTTTTAACCTCTGATCCTTAAGATATTCATGTGTTTTTCTTCTTGATTCTATAAGCATGTTGGCAACCTTTTCACGATCTCTTTTATCCTGATCTGGATTGACATACACGTCAACAACATCCATAGGATCTACGATTGCATCAAACTCAGCGTCTGAATCACCAAGAATTTCTCTCAACTCTTTGGGTAAGTTTTCGTTTTTAATTTTTGGTAAGTCCATAATTTTTGTATTTGTTTTTAGTATCCACTACCTGATCCCCCAGAGGATCCAGTAGAACCTATTTGTTTGTATGAGAATCCTGTAGCATCTCTAGTGCTCCAAACTAAATTGCCTCCCTCTATAAAGGGTGCTAGGTCTAGAGAGGATGCAACGATAGGTTCATTAGATACTCCTTGGTTAGGTGTTCCAATTTCTATCTTAACAGTACAACGTGGAGGATAGACAACAGATATTATGTCTCCAAGATCTGCTTCATTTCCTAATGGATTGTTTGCATAGGCAGTAAAGATTGCAAACCTAAGTTTGTCAAAAAGAACTGGGTCAACAGGACCACCCAATGATCCTCCATCATTAAGATAGAAAGTAACCCATGAGTCCATACCTCCTCTGTCAGGTGCTCTGCCTCTGTTTGGGAAGTTGCCTATGCGTCCAAACCTACCACTAGTATACTCCTCAGCGATTGCTCTGACAATAGGGTAGAAATATAATGAAGTATCTGTGGTATCTTCATATCCTAAATCAACATTATATTCAGTGTATCCACCAGTACGATTAATCTGCACACCCCTACTATATGCCATGTAATTATTACTAGTGCCGTTGTCATTTAGGCAAAGTCTTTGTCCATTGTTTTCAGTTCGTAAGTTTTGGGTATAAAAAGAACTGCTTGTATACAATCTACCCTGTTGTCCACCACCATTAACACTAATTGTTTTAGTAGTGGTAACAGCATTTGAATTCTGAACAAATGATTGTCCACCAATATAATAAGAAACCTGAGTTGTACTACCACTAACTCTAATAGTTTCAGTTTGATTACCCGTTTGAGAACTTTGAATAAATGTTGTGCCCAGTAATTCTAAATTATTGACCGCACGTCCAGCAATATTTGGATTATCATTCCATGCAAAATGAAATACAACATCAGCAGAACCTGCTCCAGTTATATCGATACCACTTCCATCAGAACTAAACGTAACACCTATATTTGAACCACCTACCTGATTGATACTTACTATAGTAAGACTAGCATTCTCATCAAAACCACCAGAAATATCATCATCAAACATAATTTTAGTGGGAGATGCTATTTGATATCCTGAATCTATTGAATCACCTGTGATTGTCCAATAAGCACGAGCACCAGTAGCGGCAGGTGCTGTAAAGGTCAATGGAACTGATGCAAATCCTTCTCCTGTTGCTAACAAATCACCATTACTTAAAAACTTAACTGCTACATTAGATGCACTTGTTTCAGGAGTTAAAGTCCATGCAATACCTGCAGGATTTCTAGTCCAATCATCACTATCCGCACTCGCTGCTTGGTTAGTAACGGTAACTTCTATCACGTGAGGACCAGCAGTAAGATTATTAATAGTATATGTGTTTGAGGTAGGGAAATTAGCACTGAAACTTACAAGTTGAGTTCCATCTAATGAAATAATTCCTATGTCATCTACAGAATATTCTAGTGTGTAATTACCTGGAAAAGGAATATTAATATTGTAAGATGTTGTTTGAGGAGTTCCTTTTAGAACAAGATTATTGGATGGATATACAGCGTATGTGTCCATAAAATCTCCCCAAGAATTATGAGGACCAGATGGAACCCATACAACAGTTGATGGTTCGATACAACTAGTTCCTCTACAGATTTTTACATACCACCCACCAGGATTTCTATCCCAACTGTATGCTAAACCAGTAGGGTTTCCATCAGCATCAACAAAAGTAGCATCACCGTTTACACACTTGACAACCATCTTTAATTGACCTGCTTGTAGTGTTCTAGTTGCAGAGAATGGTGTAGCGTTTGTTCCTCCAGCAAATATACCACCAACACCACCAATAACAGGAACAGTTTCATTGTTCAAGAAAACATTGAAACTATCATCAGCACCACCAGTGATTGTATACGTGTCGGTTGCTGGTATATCAATCATGTATGTTACTTCTTGTTCTAGAGTCGGTAAAGTACATTGTTCTGGGTTAACCCAAACTGCATACTTGTTACCCTCTTCAGACCAATATCCAGTTGTGTTAGTTGTCTGAGGTTCTGCTTCAGTTCTAGTGATTATTAGTTCTGCGTTGTAATCTTGTCCATCAAGGTCATAAAAACCAACGGTCTGACTCTGCACATCCTTTCCACCTAACCCTGTGCCAGGATTAATCGTTATTGGATAGTCAACTCCTTGTGTAACTGTGAGAACTGCATCAGTCTCCCCACTTCTACCTGTTTGATTGAATGTAACACCATCAACAACAAGAGAACTCAATGCAGTTCCAGCAGTGTTAGGATTGTCATTCCATCTAAACTTAAGTCCAACGATACCAGCACCATCACCAGTTACCCTGAGTTTTAAAATATTATTAACCATTACAAAACTTGCAAAGGTTGAACCAAAAGCAATAGTTTGTACACCACTTCTTACAGGAAAAGTTGGTGGTGAAGACCTTTCCGTTAAAACCTTTTCAACAAAAGTTCCATCGGGTCTATACATCCTCAATGGAATTATATTAATGTCTGGATCAAAAGGAGAACAATCATAAGGTCCTATCGTTATAGGATTAAAGTTATCATCTAATCCCCAAGGACTTGTTGATTTACCTGCCCAATCATATTGAGGTTCTATCAAAGGATAACCAGGTGGTGTTCCAAATGGACTCAACAACTCATTTTCACAATCATAATACTCTTGTGTGCCATCAGAAAGAGTTCTAATTCTACATCTTCTGGTGATAAGTGCAGGCACACGATCACCTATTGTGTTTTCTATGTCACCATAATCGACAGGACCATAGGTTGCTTCCTTTCCATCACCTATAGTATCTCTACGTCTTCTAAGTCTTGCATCACGATCCGCATCATCATCACTGATGAAGTCACATATTGGACCTAGTGGTCCTTCTGGATAATAATACGAGATCGGCATTAAAAAAGAGGGTGTTACCCTCAATATTTATTCTTGCATTATACTACCGTTTCTCCACCTTACCATGTGGTATTCATCATTCAGTAGTTGTGTGTATGCAACATTACCATTTTCTATAGCATGTTTAATTGCAATCTTTTTTGAACGTGTCATTTTCTTAGAATAGAAAACTGCTGGTTGGTCTACACAATCACCCGACATCTGCTTGCTCCTTTTCTTTCAGGGCACACTTGGTCAGTTCCTCGTTCTTCAATGCTTCAAGGATCCGAGCCATGTCAACTGAAGATAGTTCTCCGTTTTCTGTCCATTTCAATGCTGTCTTTGATCCTTCCATAGTCTTTGTGTTGAGTTCCTCATATAATTTATCATACTTTCAACACAAAAGAGGTTTTATTTATATTGTTTTTATATTTGCTCAACAGAAGTCAACTAAATGCAATAATTTGACATAAAAAAACCCTCTTAAAGAGGGGTGGGAGGTAGGAATACATTTTACCTACAAGTAATGGGAATCGCTAGTGCGAAAATTAGTACATTACAACAACAGTCCTTCTGGTAAGAAGTTCTTCCGAAGAAGCGAGCACCACCTCTGACCGTTTACATTACCCCGCCTAATTCCAACAGGGTTATTCAGTCACTCCCGTGTCAACCTCGTCAGGTCAACAGATATATTATAGCATAAAAAAAGAGGGTGTCAACCCCCTTGAAAAAAACTATAGAGACCAAAAAATTTGGAGAAATTTTTTTACGGATATCTGTAAATCAAAAGTCGATTTTGATTTAGTACCCTGAATAAAAATTATCTGTTACAGGTTGCAAGTTTCTAGACAAGAAGAACAAACCTACATTACAAGCAAACCAATTGATGTTCACAATCCATGTCTGTCTCCAAAGGTATCTCCTATTCGTTTCTACGATGTATAGATTCCTTTCATTATCACCTTGCTTCACGACCTGTTCCAGTATCAATGCAACTACAAAACCAATTGCATAGATGTAAAATAAGAAGTTGAGTAAACTTGCTGAGACTAATAGAAAGGTCATTTTATTTTAGAGAAAAAAAGAGACTCCCGAAGGAGTCTCCATTATGCGGTTAACTTATTTATGTAACAAATTTAACCAACAGAAGGTGCGGATAGCAGTGCAACTTCAGATGTCTCAGCAGATGCCAAGTCAAGTGGGAAGTTGTGTGCATTACGCTCGTGCATTACTTCCATACCTAGGTTTGCTCTGTTAAGAACGTCTGCCCAAGTAGGTACAACACGACCAGAGTTGTCTAGAACAGACTGGTTGAAGTTGAAACCGTTAAGGTTGAATGCCATTGTGCAGATACCCATTGATGTCAACCAAATACAGATGACTGGGAATGATGCAAGGAAGAAGTGAAGACTTCTTGAGTTGTTGAATGATGCATACTGGAAGATAAGTCTACCAAAGTATCCATGAGCAGCAACGATGTTGTATGTCTCTTCTTCTTGTCCGAA
>Ga0163110_10000335_pt1 | contig 21487 bp, 17 predicted proteins | sample CRUFie1St17metaG_FD_108703 | JGI IMG/M metagenome (GOLD analysis project Ga0163110, IMG submission 108703) | Marine microbial communities from the Costa Rica Dome - CRUD Field 142mm St17 metaG | ecosystem: Environmental > Aquatic > Marine > Oceanic > Photic zone | place: Costa Rica: the Eastern...
TATGCTAACGATAGAGGTCTGAAAGAAGCAGTTGTTAAAACTTCTTTACAAGGAAAAATAGATTCTTTATTGTCTAAACATCTTACTGAATTAGCATTAAATGCCGCAGAATCATTGTCTGATGAAGATGGTGGTAAAGACTTAGAAAGACTAAGAATAAAAAGAATACAGATTTCTGGAGGTAGAGCATTAGATAGTGAATTGTTACCTGCATTAGTGCTAGCGAAAACTAAACTTATTGGGACAACTTCTACTTTTTCGGAAGGAGGTAGGGTTGCAATAATTGATGGAGCTATTGAAGAAAGGAAATTGAGTTTGGATGCGCAAATCGAGATTAATGAATTAGGTGTGCTAAAAGATTTTCAAGCTCGTAATGAGAAATATCTCACAGAAATTGTAGGGCATCTAGAAAAATTAGGAGTTGATTTACTTATAGTTAGAGATGGGATAGCAGATGAAGCTATTTCCATCTTATCTGAAGCAGGAATTACCGCCTATAGAAGATTCGAAAGAAACGATCTTGAAAGATTATCAAAGTTGACAAACACAAATATGATTAGAGATATCAAGAAAATTACTAAGGAAGATATTGGAGAATATTCATCACGTTCAGAAGAAAATATTGGAGGAATTAATTATACAAAGATAGAGGGAGAGTTTGGTGGTGCAATGACAGTTATCATCAGAGGTTCTACTCCCGAGATTAGAGATGAAGTAGGGAGGGCATTTGATGATGCCTTGGGAGTAAGCCATAGATTAACCAAGGAAGAAGAAATTCTTCCAGGGGGGGGAGCAACACAGATACACCTAGCTAGAAAACTAAGAGAATATGCAACTACACAATCGGGTAGAGAGCAAATGGCTATTGAAGGATATGCAGCGGCTCTAGAAATAGTCCCTCGTACATTAGCTGAAAATGCTGGCTATGACCCAATAGATATTGTTTTATCACTCTCAGCAGCACAATCAAAAAATAAAGAAGAAGGTGCTTGGATTGGCCTTAATGGAAATTCAGGTGAAATCTCGGATATGATTAAAGAAAAAATCTTTGATCCAAAATTTGTAGCTGAACATGCAATTACAGGAGCAACGGAGGCTGCAATAAGCATCCTGAGGATTGATGATGTATTATGGGCAAAGAAAGGCCCTGAGACTCCAGATTGGACTAACCAGATTGAAGATAACTAATATCACTTTAAGTTACTAATCATCTCATCAACCATAGTTTCTAGATCAAATCTTGATTGCCAATTCCAGTCATTTCTTGAAACCTCATCATCAATAGAATCAGGCCATGAATCGGCATAATTTTGACGTATGTCTGGTTTATATTTACAAACGAAATGGGGCAATCTCTTCTTAATCTCAGATACTAATTCTTTGGGCGTGAAAGAAAGACCAGAAATATTGTAACCGCAACGTGCTGAACTCAATGAATCAATTGGAGCATCCATTAATGATATTGTGGCTCTAATCGCATCGTCCATGTACATCATGGGGAGACGAGTGTCACCATTAAGGAAACAATCATACTTTGAATCATCAGAAAGTGCTGCATGGAATATATCTACTGCATAGTCAGTAGTTCCACCGCTAACAGGTGACTTCCAAGAAATAAGACCAGGATACCTAATACCTCTAATATCTACTCCATATTTTTGATAATATATCATACCTAAGATTTCACATTCTACCTTAGTCATTCCATATTTAGTAGTAGGATTAAGCGGAGTTACTTGAGGAGCTTTCTTGGGTGTATCTGGGCCAAAAACAGCGATAGATGAAGGAGTGAAAATGCGTAAACCAAATTCTCTGCCAGCATCAAAAATATTTCTAGTACCTTCTACATTAATCAATTCGCATAATTCTGGATTTTCTTCACCTCTTGCGGAAAGAATTGCAGCTAAATGATAAATGATTTTGATGTTCTGATCATTAATAATCTGAAAAATTCGATTTTTATCAAGTACATCTAGATTAACATATGGGCCAGTTAGAATACATGAATGATTTGGTTTCTCCCTGATATCACTAGCTATTACCATATCAGAACCATAAATATCTCTTAATGACTGTACTAAATCAGTACCAATCTGACCAAGTGCTCCTGTGACCAATATTCGGCCACCCTCGCGTCCAATCATAGCCGACCGGAGAGATGGAGATACTTAGACTTAGCAAAGATTGTTTTTTGGACTAAGTCTAAGGAATGTTGATAGGCAAGGTATGTTGGCTTCAAACCCCGTTGATTGAATGAAGTATGTTGTAGTCACGGGAGGCGTCTTGTCAGGACTAGGTAAAGGGATTACAGCGAGTAGCATAGGAGTATTGCTAAAATCCGCAGGACTGAGCGTCACTTCTGTAAAGATTGATCCTTATCTGAATTGTGATGCTGGGACGATGTCGCCGTTCGAACATGGCGAGGTATATGTTTTGGATGATGGTGGAGAAGTGGACTTAGATTTAGGAAACTATGAAAGATTTCTAGATATATCATTAACCAAGGATAATAACATAACTACAGGTAAAGTTTACCAGTCTGTGATTGAAAGAGAAAGAAAAGGAGACTATCTCGGTAAAACCGTACAGGTAATCCCACATATTACAAATGAAATTCAAGAGTGGATAGAAAGAGTTGCCAATACCTCGAGTGACGGGACAAATAATACTCCAGATGCTTGTGTAATTGAATTAGGAGGGACGGTAGGAGATATTGAGAGTGCACCGTTTATAGAAGCCTTAAGGCAGTTCCAGTTTAGAGTTGGAGAAGAAAATATTTGCTTTGTCCATGTAAGTTTAGTTCCTGTAATGGGACCAGTTGGAGAACAAAAAACAAAGCCGACTCAACATACTGTAAAGGAACTGAGAGGACTGGGCATTATTCCAGACATTCTTGTTTGTAGATCAGAGAATCCATTGGACGAAGAAACAAGAGTGAAGTTAGCAGCTTTTTGTCATGTTTCGCCAGATGCCGTGGTTTCAGCTCATGATGTGTCGAATATATATCGGATTCCAATTCTATTAGAAGAACAAGGTGTTAGTCATGTACTTTCAAAAGAAATTGGTTTTGAGTTGCCAAAATCAAGACCTCTCCTAGATGATTGGATAAGAATGGCTGAAACCGTAGATAACCTTGAAGAAGTCGTAAAAATTGCTATGGTTGGTAAATATACTGGACTTTCAGATTCATATCTCAGTGTGATTAAAGCATTACAGCATTCATCATTTGAGGTAAATCGTAAACTCCAAATTAATTGGATAGAGGCAGAGAATCTGGACGAAAAGATCAAACAAGAAAATTATGAAAAATATACTGAAGCTTGGAATTCACTAAAGGATTCAGATGGAATACTCGTCCCAGGTGGTTTTGGAATCAGAGGTATAGAGGGTAAGATAAAGGCTGCAGAATATGCTAGAGTGAATAAAATACCATATCTTGGAGTTTGTCTTGGTTTACAAATTGCGACAATAGAGTTCTGTAGAAATGTATTGGGAATGAAGGATGCAAACTCTACCGAATTTGATGAAGATACATCTCAACCAGCAGTAGTATTCATGCCAGAGATATCAAAGACGCATATGGGAGGAACAATGAGATTAGGAACAAAACCAACACCATTCCTTGTAGAAGACTGTAAAATAAAGAGACTTTATGGAAATCAATCACATGTTGATGAGAGACATAGGCATAGATACGAGGTAAATCCAGAACTAATTTCAAAAATTGAAAGTGCAGGATTAATGTATGTTGGCAAAGATGAAACTGGTCAGAGATGTGAAATTATGGAGTTGAAAGACCACCCATATTACGTAGGAACACAATATCATCCAGAATTTAAATCGAGACCAGGGAGACCTAGTCCTCCATTTTTGGGACTTCTAATGGCATCAATAGGGGAAAAGATCTGAAATTAATCAACAATTATTGGAAGAACCCTAGTAGTTCTATATCCTTGTAATACTTTCATATATTTTTTCTCAGAGAATCTATTATCTAATATTTCATCCCCAGTTTCAATTCGTAAACGACGAACAGAAATTAATTTAGCAGGAGTAACTACACCTAATATATCATCAATTGGTATTTTTCTTAAAACGCTCGGAGAAAGTTGTAAATTTCCCCTCCCTATAAGGAAACCTTGACCACCCATGGGAGATAAGAGCAAAGTAACTTCACCTTTGTGTGAAGATAAAATATCAATTAGCTGTTCTTCATTAAGATCAGTTCCTACCTGTTCATTACCCAATGTAGCATCAATTCCTAGAACGGTTCCCTCAAAACCGACCATATTAGAAATTGTCCTCAATGTCCCACCAGAACCCCAGATAACTAATCTATCATCATGAATTAACAACTCTCGAATATGATCTGCGAGTCCTTCTATTATCTCTTCTTCACCTGTTGCCTCAACCCGCATTTTAGCGCCTTGCATCCATCTAGGCGATGCAGGTGTCTTAACTTCAGCATACAACCTAACTACCCATTCGCCATTTCGATATTTGTCTTCATCTAAATCAAGAACCTCGGTACTGGATAGTAACAAATCTCCATTCAACCATGAGGAAAGTACTTCTGCACCAGCTTTAGGAGATGAGGCAAAACATCCAGAATGCATTTTCACGCCGCATGGAATACCAATTACAGGTATGCTAGATTTATTCTGAGAATCTAGAGTTGATACTATATCCCTTGTAGTTCCATCACCACCAGCATATAGTATTAAATCTATATTTGAATCAATTAGGAGAGATACTAATGTTGAGGTATCAGACTGGCTTGTAGATCCTGACGATTCATGAATTAAGTTGAAATTACCTATAGAGATATTATCGGGTATCCACTGGCTACCCATCCTTCCCTTGCTTGTATACCATTGGATGTCTTTGTCATTATCATAAATCTTACTGAAATATAACAACGCATCACTTACTCTTGGACCTGCCCTATCTTCTGCACCCATTGAACGAGCAAATTTAGCTTGGCCATCTGAGCCCTTGAGGCCTAACCTACCACCTAAACCAGCATCAGGATTAACCAACAAGCCAATGCGCACCATATCACTCGCAAAGGGCGTGTGTTAATATCAATACAGCCTACGGGTTTACCATAATGCGTATCGTAATTGCACTTGGTGGGAACGCTCTTCTTCGGAGAGGTGATGAAATGACTGCTGATAATCAAAGAGAAAATATCAGAATAGCAGTGAAAGCTTTAGCACCAATTATTGAAGAACATGAAGTAGTAATTAGTCATGGAAATGGCCCTCAAGTTGGTCTTCTCTCATTACAGTCTGCTGCTTACAAAGAAGTTGAAGAATATCCTCTTGATATTTTAGGTGCGCAAACTCAAGGAATGATTGGTTATATGATTGAACAAGAATTAGGTAATCTTCTACCAATTGAAAAGCCTATTGCTTCTATCCTAACAATGGTGGAGATAGATCCTGAAGACCCTGCATTTTCAAATCCAACAAAGCCAATCGGCCCGGTATATACTGAGGAAGAGGCTAAAAATCTCGCAAAAATTAAAGGTTGGGATATTAAAAATGATGGAGTTTATTGGAGAAGAGTTGTTCCTTCACCTGAACCTCATCGAATTTTCCAGTTAAGACCTATTCATTGGTTATTGGAAAAGGGAACAGTGGTCATATGTGCAGGAGGTGGGGGGATTCCTACATCTTACGCTGAAAAGGGTAAATTAGAGGGAGTTGAGGTTGTAATTGATAAAGATAGAGCCAGTTCTTTACTGGCTTTCGAGTTAGATGCTGATTTACTCATTATGGCAACTGATACAGAAGGTGTTTACCTTGATTGGGGGGGAGATTTGGAAAGAATTATTTCAAAAACAACACCGGAAGAAATCAGAGAATATAAATTTGATAATGGCTCAATGGGTCCCAAAGTTGAGGCTGCCTGTACCTTTGTTGAACGCTCAGGACAAAGAGCAGCGATTGGGTCGCTGAATGATATTCAAAAAATGGTAGATGGTTTAGCGGGAACACAATTTTTACTTGAATAACTTTTAGATTTGTGATTAAATAAGCAAGGTATTCATATCATTGTCGCGTCGGGATAGATTACGGAGGCGGAGTGAATGTCGATGATACAAGTAAAAATCAATGACGAAGAAACACATGAATACGCATCCGGAATTACTGCAGGAGATATCTTGCAGAATGTCTATGGAAAAAGAAGTGGGGCAGTAGCTGCAAATGTTGATGGTATAGAAAGGGATATGTCATTTACAATCAATGAAAATTGTAAAATTGAACCAATCTTGGGCGAATCAGAACAGGGATTGTACATTCTTAGGCACTCTTGCGCACATCTACTTGCACAAGCTGTTGTGGAAATATTTCCCGATGCTAAGCCTACAATAGGGCCGCCAATTGAACATGGTTTCTACTATGACTTTCATATGAATCCAATAGGCGATAATGATCTCAAAAAAATAGAAAAGAGAATGCAACAACTTGTTCGAGAAAATATTAAAATTCATAGAGAAGAGTATGAAAATAGTGAATTAAGAGAAATGTTCCAAGGAAATAAATTCAAAATTGAAATCATGGATGATAAAATAGGGAATGAAGTTGGTTCAACCGCCTATAGGCAAGGCGATTTTGTTGATTTATGTAGAGGCCCGCATGTACCATCAACTTCTCATCTTAGATGGTTCAAATTAACAAGTACAAGTCAGGCGTATTGGCGAGCTGATAGGAATAGAGAACCTCTGACTCGCATTTATGGTATGTGTTATGCCACTAAAGAAGGGTTGAAAGAAAGGCAAAGGCAAATTGAAGAAGCTAGTAAAAGAGATCATAAGAAAATTGGAAAGGAAATGGAACTTTATATGATCGATGAAATGATTGGGAAAGGCCTGCCGGTTTGGCTACCTAACGGAGAAATCCTAAAATCAGAAATAGAAAGATATGCATTGGAAACTGAAGAAGAATATGGATATGATAGAGTTACAACTCCAGTTTTAGCGAAAAAAGAATTGTTCGAATGTAGTGGTCATCTCCCACATTATGCTGAAGGAATGTATCCTCCAATGGAAATGGATGATGGAACTTATTATCTAAAAGCTATGAACTGTCCAATGCATCACTTAGTTTTTAGTAATAAAAAAAGATCATATAGAGAACTTCCACTAAGAATTGCAGAGTATGGTACAGTGTATAGGAATGAAATGTCGGGAACTTTAGCAGGTCTATTAAGGGTCAGAATGTTATCTATGAATGATGCACATATCTACTGTACCCTTGAACAAGTTGGACAAGAGGTTGCGAGTAATATAAAAATGGTTCAAGATTATTATTCATCATTTGGATTTGAAAACTATCACTTCAGATTATCGCTTTGGGATCCTGAAAATACTGATAAATACATCAAACAGCCTGAAAATTGGAATTCTACTCAAGATCATCTAAGAAGGATATTGGATGAACTAAAGGTTCCTTATGTGGAAGCAATTGGTGAAGCAGCATTTTATGGCCCTAAAATCGATATTCAGTTTACAACTGCATTGGGAAGAGAAGAATCGATGTCTACAATACAACTTGATTTTGCAGCTAAGGAACGTTTTGAACTAAGTTACAAAGATGAAAAAGGGGAAGAAAATGGAGAAGTATTTGTTATTCATAGAGCGCCACTATCAACTCATGAAAGATTTGTTGCATTCCTAACAGAACATTGGGCGGGAAACTTTCCTACTTGGCTATCACCTAAACAAATTCAAATAATTACTATTTCTGAGAAGCAAAAAGAATATGCAAGAGAGGTTGAAAAATCTCTAGCAGATATTGGAGTTAGAGTTTCTGTAGATGACTCAGATGCAACCATTGGGAAGAAAATACGTATGCATAGAAAAATGCGACCCGCATATATGTTAATTCTAGGAGAAGATGAAGAAAAAGAAAAAACCGTGTCTATTAGAATTGATCGGAAAGGCGAACCAAGAAGTGGAGAACAATGTAATGGAGTCCCCCTAAATGAATTCTTAGAAAAAATATCTGAAGAAATTACTTCTAGAAGTAAAGACCTATCATTGGTGAAATAAATATTGAGGCGTCTATATGGAAGAGGAGAAAATAGTAAATATTGCTGGTTATCGCTTTGTTGATCTAAATGATAGAGACGAGCTAAGACAACCGTTCCGATTTATTTGTGAGAAACTAAATCTAAAAGGAACTATTTTATTGAGTAAGAATGGAATCAATTTCTTTCTTGCTGGAAATAAAAAATCTATAGATTCTTACATAGAGTTCCTAGAATCTGATAAAAGATTCATCAATATACCATTAAAAATAAGTTATACCGATTACCAACCATTTAGAAGAATGCTTGTTAGACTTAAGAAAGAAATTATTTCATTGGGTTTAGATGAAGTTAGACCCGCAGAATTCACTGCCCCTAATATCAAACCTCAAGAATTTAAGAATATGTTAGATAATAATGAAGATATATTAATTCTAGATACAAGAAATGATTATGAGACTAGAGTGGGCCTATTTGAGAATGCAATTGATCTAAATTTGTCAACATTTAGAGATTTTCCAGAAGCCATCTCGGACCTCCCTGAAGAATATAAAACAAAACAAATAGTGATGTATTGTACAGGTGGAATCAGATGTGAAAAGGCATCAGTAGTAATGATGAATGCGGGATTTGAAAATGTTAAACAATTAGAAGGCGGCATACTTGGATATTTTGAAGAAACTGATGGTTCTTATTGGAATGGAGACTGTTTCGTCTTTGATCAAAGAGTGGCAGTAGATACCGAGTTAAATGAAACAGAATACTCAATGTGCTTCGCTTGTAGAGAACCTCTAACGAATAAAGAAAGAAGATCTAATGATTATAAATTTGATTCTTACTGCCCATATTGTGTAGATAAAAATAAAAATGACACCTAGATTCTTCGTCTAAGGTTCTCGATGATTTCATCAGTTTCTCCCAATAATGAAAGTGTAGAATCTATATCTCCCTCATCTAATAATCTCTTACATTCAGAAATTTTATTCTCAGCATTCATTCTCATTGAGTCATTGACTTTAATATTAGAAGAATCTAGTTTTTTCCTTAAGTCCATCCACTCACTTTCTACAAAGGTGTATAATTCTAAAGCCTCTGATTTTGATTTTTCATATATTTGAAGATCTTTGGTGAGTGATTCTAAGAGTCTAGATGCTTCAACCCACTGTTCTAAATCTACTTTATCTTCAATATTCTTCAATTCATTTCTCCATTGATCACCAGATTGACCAGTAGGGAATCTTGCAATCAATTTTTTCTTCTGCCTAAGTCCGCGTTGTACTTTCTGCATAGATTCAGAAACCTTATTTATATCTCTGAGAATACTTGTAGCCAATCCTTTAGCAAGGGAAGAGTTTCCTGATTCTAAAGCATTCTTTGACTCTAATAATCTCTCTTTGGTACTAATTGAGAAACTATCATCAACCTCTTCAATCGCCTTTTCTGCTTCTATTATTGCTTCTTTAGCCTCTATTGTGGTAGCTTCTAAACTGTCAAGATGTCCGGAAACTGAAGAAGCTATTTTAATTGCTTCAATTGGATTTTCTGATTCAAGTGCTTCCTTGGCAGAATCAATTATGTTTTTTATTGAGTCTAATTGAATCTGTTTGATATTAGAAATTAGTTCTTCAGCGCTTGCAATTTCATCAATTGCATTTTGCCAATACTGAATTACCTCCTCGGACTTCTTTTTGGAAAGCCGGAAGAATATCTCTGCTTCCCTCAATGATCCGAAATCAGATTCTTTTTCTCCAGATTCAAATGCATTCCTTGGGCCATTTATTCCAGGAGCTATAGATTCTGCTTTCTTCAAAAAAAGATGAGTTTCTTGTCTTATGTCATCTAAGTCTTTAGCCAACGCTTGAACTCGTTCAATTTCTTCTTCAGCAAGTGAGATCATTCCCATACCTCTCTCAGGATCGTTCCAACATTCCTCTCTTGCTTTCTTCAAAATTGAGGAGGCTTGTTCTAGAGAGATTCCTTCGCTCCGTAATAGTAACACCTGCCCCTCAACGGCATCAAGTTTCTTGGTGAATTTTTTCCTTGATTTGTAATTTTCATCCTTGGATAGTAAATCAGGCGCCATAGTTACTAGTACACAAATTAAGACAAATAAATAAACGTACATTTCCGACGAAATGGAATACATAATTGAGGCTGAAAATGCGAGTCCGAGAAAACTAGTTAATCCTCTCCATCTCCTAGATGAATGAGTTATGGAGAGGTTTTTCCTAGCAACAGACCAGAGAAATATTGCTAATAGGAAATATATTAATCCCGATATTAAGGCATCATTATATCCGATATTAGAGACAGATAGTGCTAAAAGACTAGGATAAGAGATATTGGCAATTACACCTAACCTAGATCTCTGAATCAGTCCATAATCAATCAAGTCAATTACAACTAATGAAGAAATAAATATCATAGATATTGGACCTAAACGAGGTAATATCTCTGGTGAACCAAATAAACCAGAAAATAACCACCATGATGCGGAAAAAATAAGTAAGAAAGTTACAGATAATGCTATTCTTTCAACTCGAACTCTATGATCTCGAATCACTCGATCAGGGTAGTCGGGTAGTAGAATCACAATTAATCACAATATGTTATGACTCATGAGTGCTGCGGATATTTGTTTCAGATTATGGCCTTTGAGAATCTACTCCCCAGAGGCGATTAACAATAATAACAAATAATGATAAAGATACAAAGACTAACAAAACTGTTTGTATGGGTTTTTGCCAAGATGGTTCAACTGGAATGTCAGATTCAATATTTATTTGACCATTGTCTCCTGCACTCTCACTTTGCCACTTAAAATATGTAGTAATCGGAGTCGAACTGCTCAACTCAAAACTCAATTCTACATCGAAATATCCTGGAGAGTTAGAATTTGCAGCGGGCACTCCAACAAATGGCCCACATTGACTATTTACACAAAATTGTCCAGATCCAGAAGATGCTCTATTATTTTTCATAGATGCTGAAAATAAAACCGTATTCCCCTCAATCAATTGACCATCAACTTCGGTAGAAATTAATTCAATATCTACTCCCAGACTTGGAGAAACTGCTAATCCAAATGCAAGATTCTGATGATTCAAAGAAGAATCATATGCGTCTATACTAAAGATATGAGTTCCAGAAGTGAACGGTCCGAGAGTCATTTTATCTATTTGATTCATTGTAACATTATCAGAAATTACTTTATTATCAATTGATAGAGACCATTTGGTATCATTAATTGAATCTAAATCATCAAAAGACTGTTGTAGAGAGATTGTAATTAGATCACCCTCTCTAGCGAGGTTATTAGATGAAATCGATTGATTATTGATTATTAAGTCAGGAACTATTGTTGGCCCTATACCATCTAAAACAATTATTTCCCATTCTTCATAAATCGTATTTCCTGCACCGTCAGAAATTGTCAGATTAACTGACCATGATGTAGGATACTTAGCTTTATGACGTTCAGAAAGATTTAGATGGAGTCCGTTTACATCATTATTTTGATAAAATACATCTGAGAAAGCTAAATTATTTACATCTCTATGAATATAATTAGGAGTCTTATTTGATATGATCTTAATATCCACAGGTGACTCAGAATTAGGATCATCTGCTGAAATATTAAATGAAATACTTGTATCTGATTTAACTTCTATAGATTGATTAATATCAAGTATAATTCTCTCATTATCTTCATTTATGTAAGAGATTACTGATTCCCAAGTTGGGAAAATAGAGTCAATAACTATATCTTCATGCCATGTATCTGTGACATTAAACCAATCTTTACAATGCATAACTATACTAGCAACATCTCCTTCTTGAAAACCATAATCTTGAGAAATGAAACTTAGACTAGATCCATAGTGTGTCAAAACAAGAGTGCCATTGTTTGACAATGTCCACCATTGTTGATTATGATCTAAAGTACTATCTTCACATTCTCCATAATATAATGTATTAGAGGTTAAAGTAATCATTGTTCCAGTTGAAGTTCTGTAACCCAGAGCATTGGGCATTTGATTATTAGAAATTGTTACTCGAATATTACTTGCAACATTTGCTTCGGACCGATTTACAATAAATTCACCTGGTTCTCCGGAAAATATTTCTCCCATTGCACTATATGTGTATTCCCAATCTGCTGGAAGGAAAATCATTAACGGAACTTCTTCAACTAATGAACCGACTCTTGGAAAGTCGATAATTCTAGTAGCTCGACTATCGGTCTGCCCTATCAAATCAGTTGACTCATTCCACCCCCATGTGGAGTTTTCTAATTCTATTGGACCTGATACTACTTTAGATGTAAGTAAATTAACTCCTTGGGGTGAATAAAGAGGATTATAATCAAAAATACAGCAACCACCGTTTTCAGAATTGGTCCAGTTCCTTTCTATACGAAATAATTGATCGAATAAATCTGATTCATTTGAATCTACAAAGCCATCAGAATTTCCTAAATGAATATCAATTTGGGCCCTAAGTCCTAATTCCGAGTTCTGAAGAAGATCAGTTCCAATCTGATCAGAGAGAATTATAGATGACTCCCAAGATGCATTAAACTGTGAATTAACTTTTATTTCTTCTTCTATGATAAACTTTGAATATCCTGTAATTGAAGAGATAATATCTTCATCGCCAATATTTTGATCATTTGTAGCACTTACAGAAGTGTTATTCAGGCTAAAAATAACTAGCAACATCAATACAAATGAGAATATTTTTTTGTTCATCTTTTCACACTCTTGAATCATTAAAAATGATTGATGAACCATTAAAGTCAATGTTCAGAGGCAACATTCTATGCTCAGAAGAGAAATTGGATTGTAATTTTTCACGAAGTTGTTGGTCTCCATGGACAAGGAAGAATCCCCCCCCTCCAGCACCTAATAATTTAGCGCCATTAGCGCCAGTAGACATTATTTGGCTATACATCTCATCAAGGAAATCGTTACTTACATTTGAAGAAATACCTCTTTTCATAGACCATGCTTCATTGAGAAGGAGACCTAGTTTTGATAGATCTCCTGAAGAAAGAAAATCTCTCGCTTCATCTGCCTGTTCCCTTATTCTAATTAAATTATCAATAGCAGATTTTCCCTCTTCTTCTGAATTTAATAGTACAGCAGAGGCGGAACGATTCTGACCAGTGAAGATAAGAGTGAATTCATCTGAAATATTTGACTGTATTTTTTCGGAAATATTAATTGGATCGACGATTACATTGCCATCAGAACAGAATCTGATGGAGTTTATTCCACCGAAGGCTGCAGCATATTGATCTTGTCTACCAATAGGCTGTCCTAATATCTTAATTTCAATTTCACATGCTTCAGATGCCAATTGAGACGCCGAAACATTTCGCCCTGCGAAGCAATGTAAAGCATTTAGCAAACCTACAGTAACGGCAGAAGAAGACCCTAAACCAGTACCTCTAGATGGAATATCGGCTATTGTAGTTATTTCGACTCCAGAAGTGACGCCAGTTATTCTCATTGATTCACGAACTAATTCATGTTCAAGATCTTCAAAATTATCTACAACTTCTAACTTTGAGTAAGATAGTCTAATTCTTTCATCAAAACGCCTATTGACAATTACATGGATGTATCTATCAATGGCCAGAGATGTAACCATTCCGCCTTTTTCAGATGACGTAGAGAACCAATCTACGTCGGTTCCACCTCCACAAAATGAAACTCGAACTGGGGTCCGACTGATTATCATCAGGCTTATGGGATAATTCATTATTCATCAAGACAGCGGAATACGGTCATCAAAGGTTATACTTAGAGGGCAATACATATGACCGACTTCTGACGCGATTAACTAGGGGAACGAGTATGGGCGACCTTATCACGATGGATGATTTAACAAATGAAGAGATATTGCAAGTACTTGATAATGCAAGAAGCTTATTGCCGGTTGCCAAAGGTGAAGTATACTTGCCTTTACTTCAAGGGAAGGTTTTAGGGAATCTATTCTTTGAGAATTCCACACGTACTCGAATGTCATTTGAAACTGCTATGAAAAGATTAGGTGGTGAAGTTTTGAACCTAAGTTCCATTGGCTCTTCAGTAGCCAAAGGTGAAACTCTGTATGATACTATGCAGATGGTAGATGGATACGCAGATATCGCCGTCATTAGACACCCGAATCAGGGGGCTGCCCAATATAGTGCAGATGCTGTGGAAATACCAGTGTTAAATGGTGGAGATGGAGCAGGTAACCATCCAACGCAAACTATGCTAGATTTATTCACAATTCGGGAAGCTCATGGCAGTCTTGAAGGTTTGAATGTAATGATGGTAGGGGATCTTAGATATGGAAGAACTACACATAGCTTATCTCATGCATTAGTTAGATTTGGTGCTAAAATAACTCTAGTTTCACCCGAATCACTTAGAATGCCTGATGAAATAGTTTCAGATTTGAAAAATCATGGCGGAGATATAAATGAAACAGAAGAAATGTCATCATCAATTGATTCTGCTGATGTGATATATATGACAAGAATACAGAAAGAAAGATTCCCAGATGAAGATGAATACATCAAAGTAGCAGGAATTTATAAATTAACAAAAGATGATCTATCAGGAGCTAAAGCAGAAATGATAGTCATGCACCCTCTACCAAGAGTGAATGAATTACATGCCAGTGTTGATTCAACAAGACATGCTAGATATTTTCAGCAAGCATTCAATGGAGTTCCGACTAGAATGGCTTTACTATGCAAAAGTTTAGGAGTAAAGATTCCAAAGAAGGTGAATAAATGAGTGAAATGAGACGTGTGACTGCAATTTGTAATGGCACTGCAATCGACCATATCCCATCAGGTCATGCATTACAAGTGCTGAAAATGTTAAGATTAGATGTTGGAAGATCTAATCCAATTTCTATGGTAATGAATGTCCCTAGCGGAAAAATGGGCAGAAAAGATGTTTTGAAAATTGAAGATAGGGAATTAAATCAGGAAGAATTGGATCGTTTAGCTCTTATCGCTCCAAAAGCATCTGTTGCAATTATTCGAAATTATCATGTCGCAGAGAAAAGAACTATCGAACTTGGTTCAGAATTAATAAACATAGTAAGATGTTCATTTTCAAATTGTATAACTCAGAATCCTCGTGAGCCTTTGCCTCATAAATTAAAGATTGTTTCTGCAGAACCTATGGAAATACGATGTTCATATTGTGGTAAGAATCAAGACATCAATGAAATTGTTGATTTTATAATTTAATTTTCTTCTAACCAACGTTTCATAGTACAGGCTTGACAAATCCTTCTACTAGTTATTTCACCACACTCCTCACAATTCTTAATTTCTGATTTAATAGGATTGACTTCTTTGTATAACTTACGTATTTGATCTAAAGAATGCAATAAACCATGCCTAGAACCTGGAGTAATTGTTTCCATATCAGCAATTATTCTGCGACTTAATTGTCTCATTGCACCAGGGGCATGGGGGCAATCTCCATCATGAATAGGTAAATTTGAGGAAATTGCATGAGCATGAATCTCTTGCTCAGGAATCCAGCGTAGAGGAACAACTCTAGGTGCAAGACCCTCTATTGGATCATCAGTATGAGGGGCCAATCGGACCGATCTCTCGATATTGCCTTTCTGAAAATTCATTATTATTGATTGAGCCATATCGTCGAGATTATGTCCCAAAGCCATAATGTCGGCTCCAACTTTCTCTGCTAAAGCATTGATTCCCTGTCTTCTAAAAACTCCACAATAAGAACATGGCATCATACCCTTAGCATCAGGATTGTTTTCTCCAATAACATCCATTTTATTTACTACATTATCCATCCTATCATACCCCATTTCCTCATATGATAAAGTTTCAAATCTTACATCTAGAGATTCGGAAAGTTCTCTTGCAAGTTCAAGTGAAGGGGAACGATAGCCATCAATACCCTCGTCTATACAGCCAGAAATAATTTCTACATCTCTTCTTTGGCCAATAATATCGACAAGCATACTCAATAACACTGCTGAGTCTTTACCCCCAGAAATAGCTACAAATATTCTGAATGGAGTACCATCAGAATGTCTAGCATCTTTAGGTAGATTAATCTGTAAACGAACTTCCTTAGCTACTCTTTTCCGGATTGATGAGGCTAAATGTTTACCACACAAGTGTTGACCACTATATTCCTGAAATAGAATGGATGGTTCCCTACATTGACTGCAGGATTGTATCGAGAGCCCTCCATCCATAATGTGCCGTCAAGTATTCTCCGCTTGAACCCAACGAGTCAAAGATAGTGATTAAGCGATGGATTGATGACCCCGATACCCCTGATAGAGGTATGAATGACCACACCTCCTTAACCAATGAAAATGAAGTAAGTAGATTTGGTCCTTGGTTACATCGTTTTTTAGTTTTCATTACTATTTTAATAACAATCTTATTTCAAGAACAGATTGTGGAACTTCCGCAATCTTTGGGTATTGAAAATAATATTATAATCATAGTTATTGAATTTGTATTAATTATTTTTATTTGGGGAGCTCTTCATAAAATTTTAAGATTGAGCTAATTTCTAATTTTTGAAAGGCCTGTCTCAATAACTCCAGTAAGTCTTTGCCAAGGAATTACGAATCGTCCACCGGCAACAACAATCATGAATAATGATGCTGAAATTACTTTACCATAAGTTAGTTGTAATTCTAAAGACTCCTTTACTTGACCAGACCATTGAGAACCTTCTAAGAATCCAACGAATGAAATTAAGAAATCATCAAATTCAAGAGCAAGGGCTGTTGTTAAACTTACAACAATCATTATTCCGAATAAGTGTATTAGATGTCCATTAATAATATTATTAAATTGATTGACATATTCTGGATCATTCTTCGATGCTTCGGGAAGCACAGAAGTATACTCAAGATTTGTTATTACTGCTAATCCAGATTCTAAGAATACCAACAATAGTATAGCTACTGTAAGTAAATCAAACGCTAATGGAGAAATTAATCCTCCAAATAAGGTCGCTTCACCAATTTGGGCAGATAGGGGTCTCAATCCAACATCTACTGCGGTGGTTACCCCTTCAAATGTCAACATTGCATGGATTCCAATCACCATCAAAAAGTAACCTGTAGCCCATGTAATCATCCTCTTAGAAAGACCCCAAATTCCCATTAAACCTATAAGAATTGGAGCAAATACAATACCAAAAAAGATTAATTCAAAGAAAAACTCGAATGGAACTAAAACTAATTCGATATGATTATATTGCTCATCAGCATTTCCTATTGGAAGATAAGGGCCATATGAAACCATGCCTATTAACCAAGAAATTAGGAATGGAAGAAGGAACCAAGAAGCCAAGATTATACTTAATGTTCTTTTAATGATTAATTGAGTTCTTTCTCCGCGTGTTTGCACGAATACCCATAATGCAGTCAAAACAACACATAGTATCAAAGGCATAGTAAACGCATCAAAACCAGATTCATTAATTCCAGTGATAAAATTAGGTAAAATAGTATTTCCATTAGATTCCATCCATCTCAAACCTCTAGTGTGTTCGTATGCTGGACACCAACCATCTGAACCTGAGTTTGCGACAAACTTATCAGAACATTCACCATATAATTCACTCATCTTACGCATTAAAAATAATAGAGAAACTGTAGATAAAGTTTGTAACAGAAGTACTTGCCATCTAAAACGTAATTTTTTGATATGGAGAGTTTTTGATTCTGGTACTACATCAATTGCCATATTTTCTAACCTCCTTATACTGTCCTGATTTGCAATAAAGCTTGAGATAATTCAACACTGGGTGTCCAGTCTATTACTTTGGCTCCATATCCTGAAATAGCTGTTAATCGATTTTGTCTTTCCAATTTTAATACTTCATAGGCCATTCTTGGAATCCTACTTACAAGCCTCTCAAGATCAATGCTACTTGGAGACAAAACAATTACTTCATGACCCTTGCCAGAGAGATTTCTAATTGCTGATAAAGTCGTACCATCCCCTTCTAGACTACTGATAATAAATACAGGAGAACCTCTAGAAATTCTTGGTGAAAGGGCATTAGTTACTGCTTGTAAGGGCATACTCCCTTTCGATTCAACTGCAGCCAATTGGCTTAGAACCTTGTAATGTTGCTTATCTCCAGTTTCAGGAGGGAGGAAATCCATTCTTTCACCATAGGTAACCAAAGAAACCGAATCTCTTCTCTTGATGAAATAATTAGCGATTGAAGCAGCGGCTACTGTACCCATTTCTAATGGATTCTTTAGCACAGTTCCAATTCTTGCTACGTCACGAGTATCGAGAATAATAAAAACGTCAGTTACCGCATCTCTAGTCTTCTCATTAACCATTAATTCCCCAGTTCTAGCAAAAGCTTTCCAATTAATTGAGCGGAATGAATCCCCTGGGAAATATTCTCTCAAAGCGTAAAATTCCATTCCTTGCCCAGGCGTTTTTAGAGTGGTAGCTCCAGTATACATCTTTGGAACATCAGAACGAATCAAAGCCTCTTCCACATCTCTAACTTGAGGGAATACTGTGATATCTGATCGATCTCCGATACTAGTCTCGGAAACAAATAAATTGAATGTATTACGATACCTAATAGATGTTGGACCTATGGTATAGTGCCCCCGTAATGGACAACGAACTGTATAACGAATCGTGGCAGTTTGTCCAGGGCCTAGGTTCATTCGCATTAGATTGATACCTTTTCTCATTTTCATCTCATGAGGTACATTATCAAAAACCTCTAACTGTTGTGTACGCCGATATGACTTATTTGTTATAGTTAGTACAACATTTATGTCATCTCCTTTGTAAACATTGACAGCAGAAACTTCTCTTTTTATTTCTAAATCTGAATGTCCCTCAACCCACCCATTAATTGCTAAGAATGATACGAAAGTCAGACCTACAATCATTAATTGGAAATTAGAAATCATCATACCTATGAGAATCAAGCTTATTCCGCTTGTAAGGAGGATAGCTGCTTTACGAGTCCACATATTCTACCTCCTCTTCAGAATTAGTTGAACCCCATTCCTTGATTCTTTTCACAATCCCAACCAATTCATCGGGCTTATATCTTCTATCTTCGAAAATGAATTTAGTTAATACTTGGTCATCAATCATTCTTTGTAATTCAGCAGCGGGAAGTGCATCAAATTCTTCTCTTGAAAGCGTATTCAGATTTCGTATTCTCGTAAGTAATACCTGCCTTATTTTTTCAGGTTTTTGATAATATTCATATCTCCTAGCGTCTCCAAAACCGTAGTAAATTATTCTGAATACATGTCGCCAGTTTTCAGGATCTTCTTTACGAATTAAAACCGCCTCTAAAGTAATAAATAAACCAAGGAATAATAGTAACATTGCCATCCAATCATTGGTAAAATAGATCAATAAGTAATACATTAAGTTATATGTATCTCCGAATAATGTAGGTTGTTGATGTCTTGATTCATCAAAAATTACAATCGCATTTGAAGAACTTTTTGCACTCGAATTGCCAATCAATAAAGATTCTGCAATAATGTCGAGTGCCCATTTCCTATTATCATTTGAAGGAACAACATCGTCTACCCCTGAGTAAAATGCATCGTCATACAATGAATTAGTTAATACTGAACCATCTGCAACAAAATGTACTCTTCCAGAGTCAGCCCCTACACACAAACGATCTGCACAGTAACGGACATAAACAGCAAATGGGCCTACTTCATCTCCATCAATTCCAAATGCAGAAGAGCCAATCGTGAGATTACCGTCATCATTAGTATCTAAATATGAATCAAGAGTAGATTTTCCTATATCATATCTATTTTCTACGGGATTATAAGAACCTGCATTGAAAGCAGATGGTTGGTTAGTTAACAAATTATAATTCTCAGAGAAATCCCATTGTGTTTCTGATATCCATCGGTGGGAGCACAATCCTGCATCTTCACGAGTAATTCCTGCTGGAAATGTTGTAATATCATAAGGGTCAGTGTCTAGTAAATCAATGAAACCATCAGTATCTGTATCTCTAAGACATGGATGAATGCTTGATAAAGAACCAGAATTAGTTGTGAAATTAAAGGCAGATGTAGTATTTACCCAAATGAAATTGTAATCTAATTCTGTAGCATATGCTTCTCCATCATACAAGGTATGGCCTGAGAATTCTAATCCAAACTGTTCTGCTAAAGTTGAAGAATAGCCTTTATCATCCATCAAAAGTACAGTACCACCTGCTTCAACAAATTCATCGATTGCAAGTATCTCAGAAGTTGTGTAGCCCGAACCCTCAGATAATTCAATCACATTCTCGTCACCTGTAAATCTAGGCAGTGAGATAGTATCTTTCTCTACACCCGATATAATGAAAATAGCTTCTTCAGGATGATCGATCTCACTCAATAATAGAGGGCTTGATACCAATGCAGTTGTATCGACTCCCATGCTATTTATCTCAGCTCTAAACAAACCAAGATCGTTCCAGTCATCGCCATATGCTGATTGCTGAGTTTGACCATCTGTGACGTAAGTTGCTGCTATTGTAGAAATTAAGAGAATTAGTAAAATCCAAAAAGCTCCAATCAACATATTACGACGTGCTTTCAAGGTAGTTAATCTACGAGTATAATCGCGAAAATTGGCCATCCTATACCCCACCTAGTCTATACGACAAAAATCGAGCCTGAACTTCGACTTAAGATGGTTGTGAACGAATGAACGGTTATGCATCATGCTATTCTGATAGTTTAATTACCTTGCCAACACTATCAATCTCTTCAACTGGAACAGATAAAAGACCATTTACAGTAGGCCATGGAAGAAGTTGAGGATTTATATCTGGTTCAATCATAACTAGAATATTAGTGATCTGTCCATTTTCAATATCTATAGTAAAATCTGTAACGCTACCCAGTCTATCATCTGCACTATCATGAACTTCACGATTAATGATTTCTCTTCCGAATGTTACTGGCATTTTATTTCCCTCAAGCGGATTCAATTCCTGAATGGACCTCTGAACTACGTCGAACTGATTCAAGACCACTAGTTAATCTTGCTTCCATTCTATTGTAATAATCCATCATTTCATCGGTAATCGTAGGACGAACTCTATTTATTGCCTCTTCAAAATGCTTTTTAGATACACTTTTTTTCTCGGCTCTCATTGAAATTAAAGCAGCTTCCCTACATATAGCTTCAATATCTGCACCGGTGTAATTAACTAACTGTGGAGCTAAGTCTTCGATCTTGAATTTTCCAAGAGGCATCGGCTCGGAATGAATTTTCAAAATTGCCTTAATTGAATCAACATCAGGAGGAGGGATGTGGAGGACTCTTTCGAATCTTCCACTTCTTAGTAATGCGGGATCTATCATTTCTGGACGATTAGTAGCTGCAACGACGATTACTCCTTCCATTGATTCA
>Ga0163110_10000336_pt1 | contig 21438 bp, 3 predicted proteins | sample CRUFie1St17metaG_FD_108703 | JGI IMG/M metagenome (GOLD analysis project Ga0163110, IMG submission 108703) | Marine microbial communities from the Costa Rica Dome - CRUD Field 142mm St17 metaG | ecosystem: Environmental > Aquatic > Marine > Oceanic > Photic zone | place: Costa Rica: the Eastern...
AGTAAAAATGTTGATGGAAGAAACTTACAGTTTCAAATAGTATCAACTGATGTTTCAGATGGTATTATTAGTGAAGAAGCACCATTACCTGGAAATAGTTTAGCATTCTTATATAGAGATGATGGTAGAGGTGCAGGTTCTAGTAACAGTGGATTTTTTGTACACTTTAGACAAGGTATTTTAGATCAAGGCGAATTCAATGTAACAAGACCAAGCACAAATCAAAAGATTGAAATTGAAGCATCTAATATTAACAATGCTGATGTTTGGTTATACAAACTTAATAGTGTTGGTGCTGAAGATGAACTATGGACTAAAGTTGATGCAGTTGAAGGAAATAATATTGTATACAATTCAACTAGAAAAGATCAAAGAAACATTTATGCGGCTTTAACACGAACAGGTGATGCAGTTGATTTAATTTTCTCAGATGGAACATTTGGAAATTTACCGCAAGGATCATTTAGAACTTATTACAGAACAAGTGCAAACGACAGTTATAATGTTGTGCCTGCAGATATGCAAAACATTACAGCATCAATTCCTTACACAACAAAAGCAGGCAATCAAGAAAATTTAAATATTACATTTAGTTTAAAATATACTATTGACAATGCAAGTTTAAGTGAATCTAACGAAAGTATTAGAAACAATGCACCTTCAACTTATTATACTCAGAACAGAATGGTTACAGGAGAAGATTACCAAGTTGCTCCTTTGGCTGTAAGTCAAGAAATTATTAAAGTTAAAAGTGTTAACAGAACATCAAGTGGTATTTCACGATACTATGATTTATTAGATGCAACAGGAAAATATTCTAATACAAGTTTAATTGGTACAGACGGTGTTGTATATAAAGAAGATGTAGTACGCAAAACTAGTTTTACATTTAATACAAGAACAGATGTAGAAGGTGTTATTGAAAATGTAATTACACCTATACTTTCTAATACAGAAACAATTAATTTTTACAATGACAAGTTTCCTAAAATTATTGTTGCAGATTTACTTTCAGAGTTTCATCAAGTAAGTAACGCAACAAACATGAGTACAGGTTCAATTACAGATAGTAACAAAACTGCTTACCAAGTTGGAACATTTACAGGCAGTGGTTTAAGATTTATTGAAACAGGAAGTTTGATTAAATTTACTGCACCGTCAGGACAACACTTTATGGCAGATAATAGTCATACACTAATGACAGGAAGTACTGATCACGCCAATGCAGTTGATTACAAATGGTGTAAAGTAATAAGTGTATATGGCGATGGTAGAACTAATAATACAGATGGTTCAGGACCTATTGTGTTAAATGATGAAATACCAACAGGAGCAATATTAAGTGAAATTAGACCTAAGTTTGCAAAATCTCTTGTAAATGATGTGAAGTCACAAATTATTGAACAAATTTTTAGTTACAAAACTTTTGGTTTACGTTATGACTTCCAAAACAGGCAATGGCGTTTAGTTACAGAAAATAACCTAGATGTAATTGGTGACTTTTCAACAGGTAAAACTGGTGATGTGACAAATCAACAGTTAGATAGTTCTTGGTTATTGTTATTTGAGACAGACGGTGAAAAGTATACTATTGAATATAGAGGTTTACGTTATGTGTTTGAAAGCGGTCAAGAAATTAGATTCTTTTATGACAGCATAAACAAAATTTATGACAACAGAACAGGACAAATTGTAAAAGACAAAATTAGTGTACTATCTATTAATAAGAAACCAGACAGTACTAGTCCTTTTAATATAGATCATAATTTACAAGTTACAAAAGAATATAGAGATCCAGAAGGATATATTGATAGTAAAAAAGTAGAAGTTGGTTTTTATGATACAGATGATGACGGGGTTGTAGATGATCCACAAACATTTGATCAAATTGTAGCACCTACTGTAAATTCAACATCAAAATGGGTGTTTACTAAAAAATACATTACAACAGATAATATTGAGGACTACAAATATTTTGATAATAGTGCAGGCACAATTAGTGTTGTTGCAAATGAAAGTGCAATTGGCTCTTTGAGTGGATTTGCTGATGGTAAGATATGGTACATTGTACAAACAGAAGTATTTAAAAAGTATAATAAGACTGCTGGTTTATTAGAATTAACTACAGACTATCGTGCTTATGTTGGTAGAGACAAATTAAAATTCCATTATGTACATACTGCTGATGATGATTCAAGAATAGATCCAAGTAGCAGTAACATTAATGACGTATACCTATTAACAAAAACTTATGATACAAACTTTAGATTATATTTAGACAATGTTATATCTGCAAAACCTTTACCACCAAGCAGTGATCAACTGTTTAATAGTTACGGTTCAGATATAAGCAAAATAAAATCAATCAGTGATGACGTAATTTATCATCCAGTTAAGTATAAGATACTATTTGGAGCAAAAGCAGAAACTGATATGCAGGCTACATTTAAAATTGTAAAAAATCCTAATGAAGTTGTAAACGACAACGATATTAAAGCACAGGTTGTTAGTGCAGTCAATGAATTCTTTGCACTTGAAAATTGGGACTTTGGTGATGTATTCCATTTTGCAGAATTGAGTACTTACATTATGAATCAAGTTGCACCTGATATTGTAAACTTGGTTATTGTGCCTAAACAAGAAGCACAGGCATTCGGAAGTTTGTTTGAAATTAAATCAGAAAGTGATGAAATTTTCATCAGCGGTGCAACAGTTGATGACGTTGAAGTTATTGACGCAATCACAGCCAGCAGAATTAAAGCAACTGGAGATGTTGTTACTGCAAGTTCAACAACTGTACAAGGTGTTGTAAGTGGCACATCATATAACTCTACAACCACTACAACAACTACAAGCAGTTCAACTAGCAGTTCAACAAGTTCAAGCAGTTCAACAAGTTCAAGCAGTTCAACAAGTTCAAGCAGTAGTAGTTCAGGATCAAGCGGTTCTGGCGGTAGTGGGAGTAGCGGTTACTAATGGCTTATAATGAGAACCAAAACGAATCAGCATTACCAGTAGGTGACAATGCACAAAGATCAAGTGCTGACCACCTACCTAGATACTTTCGTACAGATTCTAATAAAAAGTTTTTAAGTGCAACACTAGATCAATTATTAAATCCAGGTGTAGCAGAAAAGATCAGTGCCTACTATGGCAGAAGAATTGCTAAGGCAAGAAGCCAAAGCGATACCTACGTAGATGATGTTTCTGAGGATAGAACAAATTATCAATTAGAGCCAGCAGTAATTGTAAAAGATGAATTAGCAAACGTTAATTTTTACAAAGACTATAATGATTACAAAAATCAAATAAATGCGTTTGGCGGATTTACTGAAAATGCTGATGTTCTTAATAGACAAGAATATTATAGTTGGTCACCTAAAATTAATTGGGATAAGTTTACAAACTTTAGAGAATATTATTGGTTACCAAATGGACCTATTGGTATAGGTATTGCCGGCCAAGCAAAAGATATTGAAAGCGAATTCACTGTAACGTCTAAAGATAATATAGATAACAAAAGTTATCTTTTTACTCCAGACGGATTAACATCGAATCCTACATTAAAATTATACAGAGGACAAACTTATACATTCGATATAAATGCTCCTGGTATGCCTTTAACATTTAGAACTTCACGTAGTTTAGATGCAGAAGTTTTATACACAACAGGATTAGATGATAGTACAGGTACAACTGATGTAGGAAAAATTACATTTGAGGTTGATTTAAATGCACCTGATACATTATATTATGTCAACGGAAATGATATTAATGCAAGTGGACTTATAAAAATATATGACGTTGTAGAAAATAGTGAAATAGATGTAGAAGCAGAAATTATAGGTAAACAAAATTATACTATGTCCAACGGGCAAAAATTGTCCAACGGTATGAAAGTATATTTTCAAGGAACTGTAACACCTGAAAAGTATAGCAAAGGTGAATGGTATGTAGAAGGTGTAGGAGAAGAGATTACACTTATAGATACTAACCAGTTACAAATACCTGGATCTTATGCTACTGACAAACCTGTTTTGTTTGATAGCGAAAACTTTGATAGATTTCCTTTTAGTAATGCAAACAGTTATGCAGAAGCAAAAGATTATATTTGTATTAACAAGGCAAGTAAAAACTTAAACAGTTGGTCAAGATACAACAGATGGTTCCATAAAGATGTAATTGAGACTACTGCATCTATTAATGGTATTACTGCTGAGATTGATCAAGCAAGTAGAGCCAAACGTCCTATTATAGAATTTGATGCTGACATTAAACTTTACAACTACGGTACAGTTGCAAAAGCAGATATTGATTTAATTGATACATTTACAAAAGACGCTATGTCAACTGTTGAAGGATCCTTAGGCTATAACATTGATGGCATTGAAGTTGTACATGGTATGAGAGTTCTTTTTGCCGCAGACACAGACAGCATGGTTGCTGGTAAAATTTATAAAGTAAACTTTATTACACATAACAACGTAAGACAAATTAGTTTAGTTGAAGAAGCAGATACTACTCCATTAGAAAATGAAGTTGTAATGGTTAGAAAAGGTCTTACAGAACAAGGTAACTTATGGTGGTATAACGGCACTACATGGAAATCTTGTCAACCTAAGACGGCAATTAACCAAACACCAATGTTTGATCTATATGATTCAAGCGGTTATAGTTTTTCAAATACAACATATTATCCAAGCACTACATTTGAAGGTAGTAAACTTTTCAGTTATAGAAAAGGTACTGGTGCAAATGATGTTGAATTAGGATTTCCTTTAACCTATAGAGCATTAGAAAATACAGGTGATATTGTATTTGATTTCAACATATCTAGCGAAACATATCAGTATCAAAGCGGTACCGATGTTATGACAGCAAGTACAGACGTAGGACTTTTAAGAAAGTACAAAGATAGAACTACATTTGATTATGTAGGTCCTTGGGAAAAAGGTTATGTTCCTAGTGAGCAATTAGTTGCAAGGCAGTATATTGTTGATACCCAAACAAATGATTTTGCTATCGATGTATATGATAGAAGCGGAGACTTAAATGACCTTTGGTATAGAGTATATGTTAATGATGTACATCAAAAAGATCTAGTTGACTTTACAATTTTAAGATTAAATGGTATTGCTTTTGTTAATTTTATTAATCCTTTGAAAAAAGGAGATATACTTGTAATTAAAACAAGAAGTGCTACAAGGAAAAATGCTAATGGGCACTATGAATTTCCTATTAACTTAGAAAGAAATCCAACTAATGAAAACATAAGTTCATTTACATTAGGTGAAGTTAATGATCACGTGCAGAGTATTACTACAAATCACGATGAATGGATTGGAAAATTTCCTGGTACAAGTAATCTAAGAGATTTAGGAAACATAACACCTTATGGTAATAAGTTTGTACAGCATACAGGTTTAATAAATTTAAGTTTATATCATATTACAGACGATAAAGCAAATATTATAAAAGCATTAAAATATTCTCGTAGAGAATATGCAAAGTTTAAAAGAATGTTTATTCAAACTATTGAAACTTTAGGTTTTGATGGACAACTAAATGTTCATTTTGAAAAAGTCATAAAGGAATTAAACAAAAACAAAACAAATGACATGGCTTACTATTTTTCAGATATGATAGGCCACGGAACTTATAACCTTGTAGAACACACAGTTGTAGATCCAGACCAAGGTTACTGGAGTATGAGTAAAAACTTTAATTTAAGAGAACTAGGTAATGAAGCAGTAGGTGTTTATGTAAATGATCAATGTTTAATCGAAGGGCAAGATTATATTTACGAAACTGGATTTGAAAGTTTTGTTAAGATTACAAAGAAATTAGTTGCTGGAGACAAAATTAAAATATATGAGTACAATAGTACTGAAGGATCTTATATTCCACCTACTCCTACAAAACTAGGTTTATATCCTAAATTTGTTCCAACAAAGTTTACAGATAATTCATACGTTACACCTGTTGATGTCATCCAAGGACACGACGGAAGTATATTTAAAGCATATGGTGATTACAGAGATGATTTAATATTAGAATTAGAAAAAAGAATATACAATAATATTAAAGTACAGTACGATAAAAATTTAGTCAACATACATGAATTACTGTCAGGTGAATTTAGATCAACAGGTATAATGGGTTGGGCATTAGATAAAGCAATGATATCTGACTTTGTTGATTGGTTAAGAGTTATAGGAAATCCAGATTACACAGATCATGACTTCTATGACAGAAGTAATAGTTTTACATTTAACTATGCTTCGACACTTACTCCAAATGGTAACAAGTCAAGAGGATATTGGAGAGCAGTATACAAAGATGCTTATGATACTGATCGTCCTCATACACATCCTTGGGAAATGCTTGGTTTCAGTATAAAACCAACGTGGTGGGAAACTGTATATGGCTCAGCACCTTATACTAGCGAAAACAAAATTCTTTGGAAAGATTTAGAGCAAGGAAAAATTGCAGAGCCAGGTAAACCTGTGCAGTATGTTGCAAATTACAAACGTCCAGGACTTACTACACATATTCCTGTAGACGATGGTGGAAATTTATTAAGTCCTTTAGACAGTAATTATGCAAAACAATTTACAAGTATAAACACTAATGCGTCTTTTAGATTTGGTGATCAATCTCCAACTGAAACTGCTTGGCGTAGAAGTTCAGAATATCCGTTCTCTTTAATTGTTGGTTGGTTACTAACACAGCCTAGTAAGATTATGGGACTTGGTTGGGATAGAAGTAGAGTAATTAGAAATGCGGCAGGACTTGTTGTTTACAAAGATACAAGTAAGTCTATGCGTCCTGCAGATATTGTATATCCTAACACTATCTTAAATGAAACAAGAATTTATACAGCAGGTTTAGTAAATTATATTCACGAGTATATGGCGTCTAAAAACTTAGGTGTTTACGAAAAATACAAAACAGATTTTAAAGGTGTAATTAATCAACTTGGTTTTAAAATTGGCGGCTTTACTGCAAAAAATAAATTTAAACTTATATTAGATTCTAGAACACCATTCAATGAAGGTAACGTATTTGTTCCAGAAGAAAACTATGATATATTTTTAAACACTAGTTCCACTACTCAATTGTTAAGTTACAGTGGAGTTATTATTGAGAAAAAAGCAGAAGGATTTGTTCTAAGAGGATATGATAATTCTAATCCGTACTTTAATTACTATACACCAACTAGATTTGCTAACGATCCTGTAATAAACATAGGTGGCGTAAGTGAATCGTTTGTAGATTGGTCAGCAAATAAATTTTATGCTGTTGGACAAATAGTATCATTTGGTAAAGATTATTATACTACAAAGATTGCACATGAAAGCACAGCAGACTTTGTTGTTGATAATTTTCAAAAACTTCCAGAACTTCCAACTGTTGGCGGAAGAAACGCAGTCTTTAGTAAAAACTTTAACATAGGTATTAATCAAGAACCAGAAGAATTATTGTATGGCACAACATTAAGAACTATTCAAGAAGTTGTAGACTTTTTATTAGGGTATGGAGAATACTTAAAAACACAAGGATTTGTATTTGAAAACTTTAACCCAGATATTAATTTAGTAGAAAATTGGTCAACTAGTGCAAAAGAGTTTATGTTTTGGACAACACAAGGCTGGAAAGCAGATAGTGTTATAACTGTAAGTCCTGGTGCAAATAAATTAGTATTAGAAAAAGAATATAATGTTGCAGATGATCTATTTAATGGTTATTATGATTATTCATTGTTCAAAGCAGACGGTAAAAAATTACTTCCAGAGTTTGCGAAAGTATTTAGAAGTAATGAAAATAAAATTGTACTTACAACGAAAAATACAGCAGATGGTATATTTGCAATTAAAGTTCCTTTAGTACAAAAGGAACACGTATGTATTATTGATAACACAACTGTATTCAAAGATGTTGTATATGATACAGGGCCTGGTTATCGTCAAGAAAGAGTAAAAGTTTTAGGTTATAGATCCGATGCTTGGAACGGTGGATTTAATATTCCAGGATTTATCTATGATGAAGCAAATACAAATACTTGGGAAGCATATAAAGATTATGCTATTGGAGATACAGTTAAGTATAAAGAATTTTTCTATGTTGCAAAAGTTAAGATACCTGGTACTAATGTTTTCAATAACGAAGAATGGGAAAAATTAGAAAGACGTCCACAGAGTGGTTTAATTGCAAACCTTGATTATAAAGCAAATCAATTTGGTGATTTTTATGATTTAGATACAGACAACTTTGATACACAACAACAAAAAATTGCACAACATTTAATTGGTTATCAAAAACGTAAGTATTTAGAAAATATTATTACTGATGATGTATCACAGTACAAATTTTATCAAGGCTTTATTCAAGACAAAGGAACAAAAAATAGTTTAACTAAATTGTTTGATGCATTATCAAACAGTGAAACAGATAGTTTAGAATTTTTTGAAGAATGGGCAATACGTTTAGGACAGTATGGTTCAAGCGAATCCTTTGACGAAGTAGAATTTACACTAGACGAAAGTAAGTTTAGATTAAGTCCACAACCTATTGAACTTGTTGCTACAACTACAGGACAAGAAACAGATCTTGTATATAGACAAAGACCTTTTGAAGTTTACTTAAAGTCTAAAGATTACGATCATAAACCATTTCCAACACGTAGCACGTTAAAATATGTTCATACTACTGCTGGTTATGTAAATGAACAAGATGTAAAAACTAAAGTTGCTGTATATAATGATATTTTAACATTAGATCTTACAAGCATAAATGTTGGTGATTATATATGGGTAGGACAAAAAGGATTATCTTGGGACGTATTAAAGTATGTAAGAACAGATAGCAGAGTTTTAGCAGTTGCAAAACGTGATACAGATGTTGTAATTACACTAAATGAACAAGCAAGATTTGATGTAGATGAAATTATAGGTTTAGTAGACGTAACAGGCGCAGAAAAATTTTACAAAGTTAAAAGTGTAGAATTAAAAGATATTATCTGTCATGCTAATGGCGAAACAGAAGAAGTAGAAACTGCTAACGGATTTATAACAGAGTTTAGAACTGCTAAAGCACCAGACTTTGATAATGCAAATATTATTTTGTCAAATCAAAACTTAAAAGTTGGAGAAACTTTATGGGTTGATAAAGATGCTAATTCAAATTGGTTAGTGCTTAAAAATACTCCACAGTTTACAAGCCAACAGATTATTTCTAATGTAGAAGCAGGAGATAATGCACAAGAGTTTGGTAAAGTTATTGCCGCTGATGAAAGAAATACCGTACTTTGTGTAGGTGCTTTTGAAGGTAACAAAGTTTACATTTTTAAAAGATATACAGATACAGTTGGTTATGTTCATATTCAAACTATAGAGCCGCCACAAAATTTATACACAGGGGATGGTAGTTTTGGTAAGGCACTTTCTATCAGTGCAGATGCAGAGTTTATTGTAATAGGTGCACCTACGGCAAGTAATGTAAAAACTAAATTTGTAGAAACATATTCACAGGCAAGCACATACGCACCTAAAGATATTGTGTCATACAAGGAGCAGATTTGGCAGGCAAATTATGATATTGAAGCGGCACTTGGAACATACACATTTAACAGTTTTTATACTTCACATGATGTAGAACACGCCGCATATGATAATGCAACAGGATATCCTACTACTGTATATGCTATTAGAGGTAATTATAAATTTGATGGTGCTACTACTCATGTCTTAATTAGAGCACCAAGGGTACAATACATTGGATCAGCAGTAAGTGATAAAATAGATATTCAATGGAATCAGTATTCACAAAATTATCCTAACGGAACTTTACCTTTTGGTCAAACAGGTCCTGCTCTAAATGATTTTGAAGGCACTAAAACTATCACAGGAAAAATTGACAATATTCTTTTTGTAGATAACTTGTTAAGAACACCGCAACCTGGGGATATTATTTCTACAACTACTGCTATAGGTACAGTTGAAAGAGTCATAGTTGATAATGTAAGTCAGGGATTAATTTATGTTAAAGATGTAAATGGCCAATTCGATCCTACAGGCACTTTAATATATAATAGTGAAAGCATGGGTACTTACGAGGAAGTAAGTTTTGCTAACCCAAGTGATACATTTGGTGGTTGGTGGGTAATAGATGGTTTACAATCATTTACTACTGCAACAAAAGAAATTACAATTCCTAATTTAGTTATTGCAGATTATATAACAAGTGCTGAAAGTAAAACAGCAGAAGTATATGGCAATACAATGGATGATGTTTATACTGCTAATCAAGATATTAACAATCCAACTAGAGGCGGTAGAATAGGTAACCTAAGTTACTATGACACATTTGGTATGCCACAATTACAACCATATTGGTTTGTTAGAGCACCAAAGGTAGTTACAGATAATTTAAGTGTAGCAGATAATTTTACATTTAAAATTAATAGATTACTAGGCGGAGATCCTGCAACAGTATGGGATCCAAGTGCAATAGGTTTAAGTTTTGATTATTTAGATCAACCACATACAGTTTATGATTTATGGGACGGATTTATTGATATTACTTACACAAACTTTAGTGCTCCTCCGGCTTCACAACCATTTATTCCACAGGTTGGTGAAACTGTAATTGAAGATTTTACTGGGGCAACTGGTGAAGTAGCATTTGTACAAGATAATTTATTAGGTGCTAGAGTATACATTAAAAATATGACAGGAACATTTAGTTATGGAAATAATTTTAATGCAACTGGTAATTTAAGTATTGTAACAGGTTTAGGATTTAATAGATTAAGTGGTAGGATTGAAGCAACAGATTTAACAACTAATTATTTAGGTAAAATGATAGTTGTAAGAAACAACGATAGTACGTTGTTACAAATTGCATCTCCAAGTTTTAGAAATGAAGTTGAAATGCAGTTTTACAAAAACAGAACTGTTACAGGTGTACCAAGATCTGCAAATATTCCTAATCCATTAAACAAAGACTGGACGCAATTATATAATTTACCTGCAGACTCTGAAGGTACAGCAAGTACGTTTACAAACGAAGGTATGTATTTTGTTTATAATAAAACAGGATCAGGTGAATACAAATTTAATAAAGGTTATGTAAACTTACAAAGACACAATAACGCATTCTTAGGCAATCAAATTGAACTTTGTAAAAAAGATACATTGTATAGATTGTTTGTATCTTCTCCAGGAGATGCAACACCTACTAATGCAGGTAGAATACATTTTGTTAAAAAAGGTTTTGAAGGTACAACTGAATATGAATGGGATAATGGTCAAGACAGAAACTTTAGAGGTGCATTTGACAGCAATGAACCTTATTACACAGACGAAATAGTAATTTATAACGGATCATTATTTAGAAGTTTAACCAATCAGGCCGCAGGTGCGTTTGCTAATTCAAATTGGTCAGTGCTTAATACAGGTGTAGATTACATAGGATATATTCCAAATGATCTGAACATAACTGTAACAGGTGATCAAATCTTTAATGAATTTGATAGTAGTTCAACTATGGTAAACTTTGCACATCCGTTTACAACAAGCAGAGACGGTGACGTAATAGTTACAGTAGCAGACTACACAGATCAGTATCCACAGATAGGTATATACAGATACAATGATGGACATTTTGAATTTTATCAAACTATTGCAACACCAGATGCTGTAATAAACACTTTCTTTGATCAAGATACAACTCAGTTTGATAACAATAATACAGATTTTAGAGTACAAGCACCAGATACAAAATTTGCTAGTGCAATAAGTGTTAGTGATGACGGCGACTGGTTGGCAGTAGGTGCACCTTTAGATGATGAAAAATCAAATGATAACGGTAAAGTATATTTGTATAAAAATACAGATAATGTGTTTACATTACATCAATTACTGTATAGTCCAGATAATACAGTAGCAGAAAGATTTGGTCAAGCATTAGACTTTGCTAAAGGCACATTGATGGTTTCTGCACAAGGTGGAGACCTAAGTAGTTTTACAACGTTTGATAGTATTACAACAACTTTTGATAATAACTTAACACAATTCAAATACACTAATAAAGATAGTGGACAGGTTTTTGTTTATCAGTTAGTTGGTGGTTCAATGTTATATGCAGAAAAATTTGCATACAATAATCCAAATGTAGAAAGATTTGGTGAGTTTATTCTTGCAAGAGATAATCACGTGTATGTTTCAATGCCTGAGTTAAATGTAAACGCAGAACAAAACTTTATTGGTACAGTAATTGATTTCAAACGTGATAGATTAAAATTACCTTGGGAAACTTTAAGAGAACCTATTAGTCAAGTTGACCTAACTAAATTTAAAGGCGTATTCATTTACAATAAAGATGGCACTGGATTTAATAATCAACTAGATTATATTGACCCTGTACAAGGAAAAATTGCTGGACCGGCCGATGAAGAAATAAGATTTAAAGTACCATATGATCCTGCAATTTACACAACAGCAACAAACGGATTAAATGTTGACTCAGAAAATTATTGGGGCACTGAACACGTTGGTAGATTATGGTGGGATATTAGTAAAGTAAAATGGATCGATAACTATCAAGGTAACATAATTTACAATACTGCAAACTTCAATAAAATGTTTACAGGAAGTAGTGTAGATGTATATGAATGGGTAGAAACAGACTTAACTCCAGAACGTTGGGACGCAACTGCTGATACAGAAGAAGGATTAGTAAAAGGTATAAGTGGTACTTCTGCTTATGGTTCAGCCGCGTTTGTAACTAAAAGATTATACGATAATGTATCAGGTAACTTTTATAACAAATATTATTATTGGGTAAAAAACAAAAAAGTTTTACCGCAAGTTACATTTAGAAAAACAACTGCATTTGATGTTGCACAATTAATTCAAGATCCTGCAGGACAAAACTATAAGTTCGTTGCAATTTATGGTAACGATAGATTTGGACTTTATAATTGTAAATCTCTTGTAGAAGGAACTAAGAAGGCAATTAATTTCCGTTACTGGACAATAGATAATCAAAGTGTAGACTTGCACAACGAATATCAGTTGATTAGTGAAGGACTAAAAACAAGTAAACCAAATCAAGATATTGAACGTAAATGGTATGATAGTTTAATAGGCTCAGACAGTATGAATAGACCTGTACCTGATCCTGAATTAAGTGAAAAACAAAAATGGGGTGTATTGAATCGACCTAGGCAGTCTATGTTTAAAAATAGACCTGAAGCACTTAAACAAACTATTGAAAGAATAAACAGAGTTCTAAAAGAAAACTTAATTGTTGATGAATTAGACTTTACAAAATTATTAGATAAAGATCCACAGCCTACACTTTTAAGTAGACGTTTTGATATTGCTGTTGATACAATAGAAGAATTAGGATTCATTGGTGTTGCTAAAGTAAAACAAGCAATACTTACACCAACATTTACTGATGGTAGACTTACAGACGTTACTATTACTGATCCAGGTAGCGGATACAAAACTGTTCCTACTATTGAATTTATACAAATAGGTGACGGTGTAAATGCACAGATTGAAATGACATTAAATGCTAATGGTGGAATAGCAACAGTAACTATTAGAAATCCAGGTAAAGAATATGCGTCAACAACGCAAATTACTGTTAGAACATTTAGCGCCTTAGTAAAAAGCGATAGTACTGTTTCTAATAAATGGTCAGTGTATGAATATAATAAAGCCACTGGGGCATATAATAGATTTAGCACACAGTCATATGATGTTTCTGAATGGTGGGAATATGCTGATTGGTATGCAAAAGGATATAATCAATTTACAACAGTAGACGAAGTTGTAAACGAATCATATCAACTTACAAGTTTAAATGACAGCATTGGTGATATTATTAAAATTAATAATGTTGGAACTGGTGGTTGGTTGTTATTAGAAAAAACTAGTGACAACGTTGCTGTTGATTACACTACTAATTACACAACCATTGGTAGACAAAATGGTACTATACAATTTAAAGTTGCACTATACGATCCTAAAACAAGTAATGTTGGTTTTGATGGATTAAGTTATGATACTAGTTTCTATGACAATCAGCCAACAATAGAATTAAGAAAAATCTTAGAAGCAATTAGAGATGATATATTTGTTGAAGGATTAGAAGTTGAATACAACAAATTATTTGTTGCAAGTGTTAGATATGCGTTTAGTGAACAAGCAAATATTGATTGGGCGTTTAAAACTTCTTTCATTAAAGCAAAACACAATGCAGGAGATTTAGAACAAAAAGTTACATTCCAAAATGATAACTTACCTAGTTATGAAGAATTTGTAAAAGAAACTAAACCTTACAAAACAAAAATTAGAGAATACCTAAGTAACTATACTAAAAAAGATGATACAAATTCAACTGTAACTGACTTTGATGTACCGCCTGCTTATGATGATGTTTCACAAAGAATAGAGCCAGGTGCTATGAAGGTCAGAGATAATGTTATTATTAGTACAGGTGGTGTAACAAGTAACTATCCAAACAAGTATTGGGCAGATAATGTAGGATTTGAAATTACAAATGTCAACATAACAAACAGCGGTAAAGGTTATCAAGATATACCAGTTGTTAGATTTGTTGGCGGTGGCGGCACAGGTGCCAAAGGTATTGCTAAACTTGGTGTTGGCGGTAGTGTAGTAAGTATAGAAATTACAAACACAGGTAAAGGTTATTTAAGTGCTCCGCTTGTAGAAATAGATGGTTCTTTATCTACTACTGACGGTATAGCGGCTAAGGCTTCAGCAGTACTAGGTAATAGTAAAGCAAGAAGTGTACACGTAAGAGTTAAATTTGATAGAGTTACAGGCACATATTTTGTTACTACACTTAATAATAATGAAACATTTACAGGTAACAATAGTAAAACAATCTTCGATTTGACTTATCCTATGGATTTAAGAAGCACAGAATTTAGCATTAGTGTTGATAATATTGAAGTTTTAAAAAGTGACTATGCAGTTAGTAATATTGCATACAATGACAAGTCATACACTAGATACAAAGGTAGAATAGAATTTAATAATCCACCTGCAAATAATTCTAGCATTGTAGTAACATACAAAAAAGCAATCGATATGTTACAAGCACAAGATAGAATTAATTTGTTCTATAATCCAGTAACTGGACAATTAGGAAAAGATGTTGCACAATTATTAGATGGTATAGATTATGGTGGAGTAGAAGTTAAGAGTTTCAACTTTGGTACAGGAACAGGTTGGGGTAATGAGCCTTACTACACAACTTCATATGATTCATATGATAATACCTATGACGATGAAGTATTCCAATTAGATGGAAGTACACTATCATTGACACTTTCTAAAGCACTAGAAAGCGGAGTACAATATAATGTTTACTATAAAGATAGTGCAAATCCAGCCAAAGGTTTTGTAAGACTTGATGATCCAAACTACGATGGTAGTACAACAGGTGTTGCAGAAAATCCAAATGCTGTAATGAATCCTATTACAGGTGATGGAGTACAAACTACTTTCTTAGTTGACAATGATAAGATTCCAACTAAAGCAAATGATGTAATTATAATTAGAAAATCTTCAAGTGATGGATCATTTATTCCTGATCCAGATGCTTATGATACATTGTTATCAGGTGGTGATATGGCATATCAAAATGCACGTGGTATCAATGCAGAAGAAATTGTAATAGATGGTGATGACTTTGTATCGCCAACTACATCACATGGTCCAGAAGAATTAGTTCCAGGACAATTACTTGATAGTGTAAACATTAAAGTTTATGACAGAACAGTTGATGGCGGTAGTGTAATACAAAATTACAACTACACATATGAAGGCAGTTACACATTCAAGTTAAACAGTTATCCTGCAAGTCAGCGAGATATTTTTGTAAAAGCAAATGGAAATATTTTAGACGCAAGTAAATGGAGTGTTAACTATCAAACAAAAGAATTAACATTAAAAGATGTAACACTAACAGCAGGACAACCTGTTAACATTATTACAATGAGTACAAATGGTGAAAACATTTTAGATAGTGATACATTTGAAGGAGATGGAAGTACTTCAGTATTTGTTACATCTGTAAAATGGAAAGATAATTTAAGTTTCTACATTACTAAAGATGGTGAAACAATTGATGCTGTATTGGCAGAAACAGATGCTAGTTATGAAAGCAAAGGTTTAACATTATTGAGATTATCAGTAGCACCAGAACCAGGTACAATTATACAGTATGTGATTTACGACAGTGAAGTAAAAAGTTTTGCTTCAGTAACAACAGATGAATTTACAGGTGACGGTTGTACAACTGCATTTACATTAGGTGCGGCACCGTTCAACAAAAAACCTTTACAACATAATACTATTGTTCAAGTTGGTAATAAAATATTAAAAGCAGGTTTCAACGAACAGTTTACAATTAGTGCAACTAGAGAATACGAAGTAACTAAATGGCAGTTTGCTCAAGCAAGTATTCCAGCAGAAACTGTAAAAGTGTTTATTAATAATGTTGAACAAACTATTAACCAAACATATCGTTGGAATAGATTTAATAATACAGTTGAACTATTTGTTGATACAGGACAGATTGGTGATACATTAGATGTTTTCATTATTGACCATGGAGAATTTGACTTTGGTTATTTTGACAGTAATAATGTTTATGTTGAAACACCAACACAGATACATTTAGATACTGCACCAACAAGTGGTGAAAAAGTTAGAGTATATACTTTTGCTAACCATGATCCATTGCAAATTGAAAGACAAAATTACAAAGTTAAAACATTTACAACTGTAACAGTTGGCACAGATGATTATGTAGAATACCATCAATTAACCAACGGATTTATCAAGTTGCGTGATAAAGCACTTGACACAGATTACGTTTGGTTAACAAGAAATGGCACATTGTTAACACCAAGTGTAGAATATAGTGTGCTTGAAGATAGAAGAACTTTAAGAGTTGAAATAGATATTGCCGCAGATGATGAATTAGAAGTTATACACTTTAGTAATCCTGTTGCTATACCTAAGTTTGGTTACAGTCAGTTTAAAGATATGCTAAACAGATATCATTTCAAACGTTTAGGTGATGTTACAACATATCAACTAGCAAAAGACTTAAATTATTTTGATACTAATATTAGTGTAACAAATTCAGATACTTTACCAGAGCCAAACAAAGAAAGAAGTATTCCAGGTATTATCTTTATAAATGGTGAACGTATTGAATATTATCTAAAAGAAGATGGTTTGCTAAGACAATTAAGAAGAGGTACACTAGGTACAGGTATTGCTACATTACACAAATCAGGTACTCCAGTGCTTGATCAAAGCAATAAACAAACTGTGCCTTACAAAGACAAGCAATTGGTACAAAACTTTACAGCAGATGGCTCAACAAATGCTGTAACACTAGACTTTATACCAAAAAATGTTAACGAATTTGAGGTATACGTAGCAGGTAAAAGATTACGCAAAAATGCAATATCTGTATTCAACCCGCTTACAGACCTTGATAGTCCAGAGGGTGATACAACATCACCTGCTGAATTCAGTGTTGATGGAGTAACATCTACACTTACATTAACTGATACACCGGCAATAAATACTAAAATAACTGTGATTAGACGCATTGGTCAACGTTGGACAGACGTGGGAACTGCCCTACATTTACAGGAAAATGATATTGCTAGGTTCATACGAAACGGAGAGGTGGCGTTACCTAAATAAATACACTTGTAGGATATTATGATGACAGACAAATTTAACGAAAAACAAGGTATTCTTTTACAAGGATACATCAAAATTACAGACCCAACCACTGGTGAAGTGCTTGTAGATAAGCGAAATGCTATACACTATGAGAACATGAGTATTTCACTAGCAGATAGTTTATCAAACCAAGGACAAGGTATGATATATCAAATGGCATTTGGTAACGGTGGAACAACAGTTGATCCTACAGGAATTATTACATATCTGTCACCAAACTCTACTGGTACAAATGCTAGTTTATATAATCAAACATACCAAAAAGTTATTGATGATAATAGTGTTAATAACACAGATCCTACAAGAAATAAACTAGAAACTAGACACGTAAGTGGTACTAATTATACAGATATCGTTGCAACTTGTTTACTTGACTATGGTGAACCTGAAGGACAAGACGCATTAGATAATGCTACAGAAAACGAAAGTTTATATGTATTCGATGAACTTGGCCTTATTGGTTATAGCACATCTGGTACAGGCAGATTATTAACACACGTAATATTCCACCCTGTACAAAAAAGTTTAAACAGACTAATCCAGATTGACTATACTGTTAGAGTACAGTCATTAACTGGTTACAACGAGGCGTAATTAGATGGCATATACAGTAAACCATACAGACGTTGCAAACAAAGGAAGTATTATTGTTGAAGATAATACTATTAATACACAAACTTCTTTGCAATTACCGGGCAGAAATACAACTGCTTATGGTACTGCTATCGCTGAAAACTTTTTACACTTATTAGAAAATTTTGCTTTTAACACAGCACCAAGTAATCCTGTAGAAGGACAACTTTGGTATGATACAACACCTGGTGTTGATCAATTAAAAATTTATGATGGAACTAACTGGGTTAGTGCATCAGGTTTAAAGAAAGCAACTACACAACCAGATGCTAATCAAAGTGTAGTAGGTGACCTTTGGGTAGATACAGATAACCAACAATTATATTTGTATACAGGTTCAGGATGGATTTTAGTAGGACCAACGTTCTCAGATGGTTTATCTACTGGAGCAAAACCGGCAACTATTATTGGAACAGACAATGTTACATATACAGTTTTGATAATTGAAGTACAAGCAAAAACAGTTGGAATAATTTCCACTAGAGCATTTACACCTAAAACTACATTAGAAGGCTTTACAACAATTAAAGCAGGATACAATTTAAGCACATCAGATATTACAGGTGCAGGTGTAGGAAAATATTATGGTACAGCGGAGAAGGCTGAAGCATTAGTAGTAGGAGTAGAGAGTGTTCCTGCGGCAAACTTTGTAAGAAGTGATAAAGATACACCTTCAACAGTTCCTTTGAAAATTAATGCTAACGGTGGTGTTACTGTTGGACAAGACAGTAAAATGAATTTTGGTATTGAAGGCCAAGCAGGTATTATAACACACCAAACAGCAGGATCAAACATTGACATAAGAGTAAACAATGAAGGTTCTACTAAAACAGTTATAAGAGTTGATTCAAATGAAAGAGTTGGTATTAACAACTTATCACCAGCACAACCTTTAGACGTTACTGGTAATATTCAAACTAGTGGTGCAGTACTTGTTAATGGTACAACTGATGCAGTATCAATCAGCACAGGAAGTATTATTGCACGAGGTGGTGTAGGTATTGCTAAAAAATTATGGGTTGGTAGTGATGCCAATCTTGCAGGACTTACTACAACAGGAAACATTGTACCAAATGTAACTGTTACTAGAAACTTAGGTACGCAAAATGAACAATGGTTAAATGTATTTTCACAAAATTTTATAGGTAACTTAACAGGTAATGTAACAGGTTCAATTAGTGGTAGATCGGGTTCAACAGATAAATTAGCAAGTTCTACAACATTTAGAATGACTGGTGATGTTAGTGCTCCTGAATTTACATTTAATGGACAAGACGAAGCAGTAAAAACTTTTGTAACTACAATTAGTAATACTTTCCTAGCAGATAAAACTGAAAAAGGTAATTCGCAAACAACAGACGAATTTATTTTTAATAGAGTTACACCTGATGTAGATAACGACACAGGCGTATTTAAAATTAGCAGAACAAATTTATTTAAAGCAATTCCTACATTGCCAATTGGAATGATTACACCATTTGGTGGTTTAATTAGTGAAACACCACAAGATTGGTTACTTTGTGATGGTAGTGAAGTGCTTATTGCTGAATATCAAAACTTGTTTAATGTTATCAAGTATAACTTCAAAGACCAAACACTTGTACAAGCAGGTAGATTTGCATTACCTGATTTAAGAGGAAGAATGACAATGGGTCTAGATAACATGGGTGGCGAAAGTGCTAACCGTGTAACAAGTTCAGCGGCAGACACATTAGGAAACGTTAATGGTTCACAAGATGTAAACATTAGTCTTACAAACTTGCCTGAACACGAACACGATTTAAGAGGACCAAGCGGAGATCAATACTATACATTAAGAGATATTACAGGTACACCAAATGATCCACAAGGACTTGTTTATGATGCACCAACAGGTACACAGGCAGGCCAGGCTTATCCAACTTCAGGTGGTATCCTAACTAATCAAGCAGTAGGCCAACCAATGAATGTTATGAATCCATATATGGCAATCAACTATATCATTTATGCAGGTGATAATACTGGGACAGGGGTAGCATAATATGAGTTATAAACTTAATAAGACAGATGGAACTTTACTTGTAGATTTAGTTGACGGTACACTAGATACATCAACAACAGATATTTCATTAATAGGAAAAAATTACAGCGGATTTGGTGAAGCACTTAATGAGAACATGATTAAGTTGCTTGAAAACTTTTCAAGATCATCTGCACCAAGTAGACCATTAACAGGACAAATTTGGTTTGACACATCAGAAAAAAGATTAAAAGTTTATGACGGTGAAAACTTTAGAACATCAGGTGGTCCAATTGTTGCAAACCAGCAACCATCAAATATAGTTGCAGGCGACTTATGGATAAACAATGACACTAATCAATTGTATTTTACAAGGAACGGACAAGACCTAACACTTGCAGGTCCTATTTGGACAACAGGCCAAGGTAAAACAGGTTTTGAAAGTGAAAGTGTTTTAGATACACAGAATAATTCAAAAACACTTTTAAAACAATTTATGGCAGGAGTGCTAGTAGGTGTATGGAGTAACTCAGAGTTTACACCAGCACCGGCATACTCAATCACAGGGTTGACTACAATCAAAAAAGGTTTCAACGTAATCGCTGATGATTATCATTACAGAGGTAGAGCAACTGCTTCTGAGGCTTTAATTAACTCACAAGGACAAGCCAAAGGTGCTTCACAGTTTTTACCTACAGACGCAGATGGTACAACAGTTGGTGCATTAACAGTTGCAAACTCGTCAGGTGTTACAATAGGTTTATCACAGAACAATCAACTTAAAGTTGTTGGTAATTCTTTTGTTACAGAAAACCAATTATCAAATCAAGATTACAAAGTTAGAGTTAGAAAAACTACAGGTTTTGTAGATGCAATTACTATTGACACTAGTGAATCACACGTAGGTATATTTAAAGATACACCTAACCATACATTACACGTTGGTGGTGATATGAGAGTTGATGGAACATTGTTCTTAACTTCACCAAGTGTTAA
>Ga0163110_10000339_pt1 | contig 21382 bp, 11 predicted proteins | sample CRUFie1St17metaG_FD_108703 | JGI IMG/M metagenome (GOLD analysis project Ga0163110, IMG submission 108703) | Marine microbial communities from the Costa Rica Dome - CRUD Field 142mm St17 metaG | ecosystem: Environmental > Aquatic > Marine > Oceanic > Photic zone | place: Costa Rica: the Eastern...
GTTGTCGTTGTTGAGCTTTCGTCATCGTCATCCTCAACACAGCCAGTGAAAGCACCGACAACGAAGAGCATGGCAAAAACAAAAACTTGTAGTTTGTTTGTGTTCATGTCAATTTACACCTTCTACTTCGTAGGAATGATAGTATTAAAAGCTAATTGATACAACAAATGCCGAATTTAGGGGACCCTAAAAACTATTTTATAGCCGTTACCCGAATTCACTCATGGAAAAATACAAGCCCGTCGACTTTTACAATGTAGACCAACATTTTAGCGAAGAGGAAAAAATGGTGAGAGAACTGGTTCGGTCATGGGTTGATGAGACAATAATTCCAAAAAACAAAGAGTACAACGAAAAGGGTATTTTTCCGATAAAAATTATTAGAGACATGGGTGAAATGGGCCTCTTTGGGTGTTATTTGAATGATTACGGTGGCGCTGGACTAAGTCATACTGCATACGGTTTAATATGCCAGGAACTTGAAAGGGCCGACTCTGCTCTAAGAAGTTGCTTATCAATTCAAGGCTCTCTGTCCATACTACCTGTGTACCTATATGGTAGTGAAATCCAGAAAGAAAAATATTTACCTAAAATGATTAAGGGAGAACTAATAAGTTGTTTTGGCTTAACTGAGCCAGACCACGGTTCGGATCCTACAAATATGGCTACAAAAGCTGTCAGAAATGGAGATTCTTTTATTTTAAATGGTTCCAAAATGTGGATAACTAACGGAACTATAGCAGATATGGCTATTGTTTGGGCAAAGCTGGACGGCGAAATTAGAGGATTTATTGTTGAAAAAGATGACAACGGATTTTCCGCCCCAGAAATGAAGGGAAAACATTCCTTCAAATCTTCTATTACGAGCGAGTTAGTATTTCAAGACTGTAAAATTCCTGCAGACAGACTGCTCCCAAACATAAAAGGAATGAAAGGTCCTCTCAAATGCTTGTCTCAGGCCAGATTTGGAATAGTATGGGGTGCAATAGGATCTGCAATGTGCTGCTATGATGCTTCTGTCAAATACGCTAAATCCAGAATTATGTTCAAAAAACCAATAGCTAGTTTTCAATTAGTCCAGAATAAATTGTCCTGGATGCTACGTGAAATTACAAAAGCCCAACTCCTGGCTTATCACCTTGGAAGAGCTGTGGATTCTGAAAGTGCTTCTCCTGAGATGATATCTCTTGGAAAAATGAATAATGTGGATATGGCTTGTAAGGTAGCTAGAACGGCTAGAGACATTCATGGGGCAAATGGAATTTTAAACGAATACCCGGTAATGAGACACATGGCTAATTTAGAAAGCGTCTCTCTTCAAGGTACGCATGACATTCACAATTTAATACTCGGGAGATGGATTACCGGAATTTCTGCTTTCGATTGAATAGTAAAACTATAAAAAATTACGCAAAAAACATTAGGTATCCTTATTATACCATATTTTAATCATTTACTATGAAGCCAAGTCTTCTTTCTGCCTTGAAGTACATTGCACTTCAGGGTGGAACCAGACACTCTGTTCACATTTCATCTGCGGCATTGGCTGAAATGCTTGACATAAGTCAGCAATCCGCCTCTAGAAAGCTAATAGAACTTGAGAATTCTGATTACGTAAATAGGAAGCTAGCGCAAGGTGGGCAAATTGTAGGAATAAGAAGCTCCGGTATAACTGCTCTTAAGAAAGAATTTACTGAATACCAACTAATATTTGGCAACCTTGATAAAGTTAAAATTAATGGAATCTTGGAAAAAGGTTTAGGAGAAGGTGGGTACTACATTTCTAAAGAAGGATATATGAAACAATTTAAAAAAATCTTGAATTGGACTCCATACAAAGGAACATTCAATGTTCGACTAGATGAAAGTCAGGTACCTAAAGTAGAGGCAATTAAAGCCGCAGAAGGTATTCTAATTGAAGGCTTTGAGCAAGAGAGTAGATCATTTGGAAAAGCATGGATTTTCAAGTGTACGTTAAAAGGAAATGGAAATTTAATAGAAAAAGCTGCAATTATTGCTCCAAAAAGAACTCATTACAAAAACGTAGTTGAACTAATATCACCTCATTTTATTAGAGAAAAATTAAATGCAAACGACGGTGACTCATTTGAAGTTGATGTAGAACTATGATTCTTAAATAGAATAGCCAGATAGTTTATCCGGACGCAGCATGGACGCATATCATAGCTACTACGGAGTAGAATGGTATTTTTTCCTCTTGGTGTGGGGAATAATAGCATTAGGCTCCCACGTATATCAAGTAGGTTTTGTAGTCAAGCTAATAAGGCTTGGGAAAAATGATGATAGATTTAATTCTTGGAAACAAAGAACTAAAGAATTTTTGACTGACTGGCTTGGACAAAGAAAAGTTGTAGAAGATAAGCTCGCAGGTTACGCTCACGCATTAATCTTTTGGGGTTTTTTAATGCTTGTAAGTGACGTTATTGACTTAAGTACTGGAGGCTATTTTGCAAAGTTTCTGGGATTAATCTACCTTGCAAACTTGTGGAATCTGATTGTAGATATCGGCTATCTTATGGCAGGGATTGGAATTCTTTTCGCTTTATACAGAAGATTGATTGTAAGGCCTGAGAAATTAAAGGATTCAAGTCTTGAAGGGGTACTGATACTATTTGCCATTTTGGGAATAGTAATTACAGCATTTATAGTAGAGGCTATTTTCATGCTTGGAGATGAACCTCACTATAATTATTGGGAGCCAATAGGTGTTTTATTCGCCAAATTAATGCAAGATATAGAACCAGACACACTTCAAGTTATTGTTGATGTTAGCTACTGGTTACATATGATATTGATAGGAGGATTTTTAATAGAAATTCCTCAAACAAAACACTCACATCTAATCGGAACTATTCCAAATGTAATGTTTCAAGACCATGAGAAAATGGGTACGATGCTTCCATTACAAGTTGATGAAGACAATGCAGCTGTAAAAACTGATGATTTAGACTTTGACAATTTAACTCTCGGAGTTAACAAATTTGAAGATTTCACATGGAGACAATTATCTGACGGCTGGGCATGCACTGCATGTGCAAGATGCCAAGACGTTTGTCCTGCATATAATAGTGGTAAAGAATTAAACCCTATGCAAATTATAATGGATGTTAAGAATTATGGAAAGGAACATGGAAGTCTACTTTTGGCCGGTGAATCTCCAGATGAGACGATTGTTGATAGGTTCAGCCCCGAAGCTATTTGGGCATGTACTACCTGCTACGCATGTGTAAATGCTTGTCCTGTACACATAGAACATGTACCTAAATTAACAGATACAAGACGCCACCTAGTAATGGAAGCTTCAGAATTTCCTGAAGAATTACAAAATTTATTTAACAATCTGGAAAGAAATTCAAATCCTTGGGGATTAGGTGCTCATACAAGAGCTGATTGGGCCGAAGGATTAGATTTGAAAATAGGTGAACCTGCAGAATACTTATTCTATGTTGGATGCGCAGGATCATTTGATGAAAGAAACAAGAATGTTTCGAGAGCTACTGCAAAACTTTTGAAAGCGGCAGGTGTTGATTTCTCAATTATGGGCGAAATGGAAATGTGCAATGGAGATCCTGCAAGAAGAGCAGGCAATGAGTTCATGTTTCAAATGATGGCTGAAATGAATGTTGATAATATGAACTCTCTAGGAACACTGAAAGTTATTACTGCTTGTCCGCATTGTTTCCACACAATCGGAAAAGAATATGAAAAATATGGCGGTAAATACGAAGTATACCATCACTCCCAAGTACTTAACGAATTAAAACAGAAAGATAAACTAAAAATTAAAGATTACGGAGATAAAGTTACATTCCATGATCCATGCTATTTGGGAAGGATTGGAGGGGAAACTGAAGCACCAAGGGAGGCTATCGGTGGCGAACTTATTGAAATGGAAAGATCAAGAGAAAAATCGTTTTGTTGCGGAGGAGGAGGTGCCCGTATCTGGATGGAAGAAGATGCTGATAAGAGAGTGAATGAAATAAGGGCAAAGGAAGCTGTAAATACCGGTGCAGACTGCGTAGCAGTAGGTTGTCCATTCTGTATGACGATGATGAGTGACGGCTTGAAAACATTAGGCGAGGAACAAAGAACTGTGAAAGATATTTCCGAGATAATGTTAGAAAATCTAGAGGAATAAAATGAACATAGCTGTATTAATCAAAATGGTACCAGATACCGAATCAAAGCTAGAAGTAAATGATGGGGCACTTAATGACCAGAATTTCAAATATATGGTAAATCCATACGATGAATTTGCTGTAGAACAAGCAGTCCAATTTAAAGAGGCTGAGGGCGGTAAAGTTACTCTACTAAGCTTATTTTCTGAAGATAATAGCATTGATACAGATTTGAGAAAAATGCTAGCAATTGGAGCTGATGAAATTATCGTTTTGAGACAACAAGGGTATAGGGGAGACAAACCTCTAGCAAACGCCAAGGCTTTATCTGATGCAATAAAAGAACTGAACATCGATTTAGTTTTATGCGGTATTCAGGGAATTGACTATTACCAAGCTGCAACAGGTACTATGGTTGCACAAATGCTAGAAATGCCAAATATTTCTGGCGTCACTAGCTTAGAGTACAATTCTGGAACTTTGAAAGCAAAGAGACAAATTGAAGGCGGTTTACAAACTGTTGAAACTTCAACGCCTGCAGTCATTACTTGCCAAAAAGATATGACTAAAGTTCGATTCCCAGCACTAAAAGACATTATGATGTCAAAGAGGAAACCTTTTGAAAACAAAAATGTTGATCCGATTGATAGTAAAGATGCTTTGACTTCAGAATCCAGTTTACCTCCGGCTAGAGACGGTGGAGAAATGATAGAGGGTGAAGATGCTGAGGAGAAAATCAATAAGTTAATTGAAAAGCTAAAAATGGAGGCTAAAGTAATATGAGCAATGTTTTAGTTATTGGGGAAGCTGATGGTTCTGAAATTAAAAATATTTCGCAACAGGTCGCTGCCGTAGCAGCAGGCATGGGTGAAGTTACTGGTTTAGTTATGGGAAGTGGAATCTCAGAAGCTGGAATGAAGTTATCTGTCGGTAAGATTATAATGGCCGATGATGCAAGCTTAGAAAATTATGATCCTGTAAAATATGCATCTGTAGCAAGTCATGTAGTAAAAGAACACAACATTGAAACCATACTTATGGGGGCAACGTCAATGGGTAAGGACTTAGGGCCAAGATTAGCTGCTGAATTAGATTGCGGATATTTAGGTGATTGCTTAGAAGCCGGAAGCGAGGGTTTTGTAAGGCCAAATTTTGCTGGTAAGGTGCTTGCAAAATCAAACCCAACTGGAACTATTGTAGCTACAATTCGAAATAATGCTTATCCTGCTGGAGAAGCATGGTCAGGTAGTGTGGAAAACTATTCAGGAGAAATAGCAGGTTCTACACTAAACACAACTGATGTTGAAAATGTAGGCTCAGGAATTGTTGAATTGACCGAAGCTGCAATAGTTGTAAGCGGCGGAAGAGGTCTCGAGAATGCAGAAAACTATGATTCTATGATAAGGCCACTTGCTGAGAGAATGGGAGCTGCGGCAGGAGCTAGCAGAGCTATTGTTGATGCTGGATGGGTACCTCATTCGCATCAAGTAGGACAAACTGGAAAAACTGTTGCCCCTGAATTATACCTTGCAATTGGAATATCAGGTGCAATTCAACACTTGGGAGGAATGAGTGGATCTAAGTGTATCGCTGCAATAAACAAAGATCCTGACGCTCCCATATTCAAAGTAGCGGATTATGGAATTGTGGGAGATTTATTCGAGATATTGCCTATATTAAAATCAAAATTTTAATTTTAGATACATAACATTATAAGGTACATTAGGGTAGGTACTAAGTGTCAAAAGAAGCTGAAGAAATTAAAAAATTACAACAAACTATTGATGAATTACAAACTGAACTTAAATTTCTACAAGAGACTGTTGGAGTGTTAGTTGGTGCTATGATGGAAGAAGGTGAATCTGAAGATTTCTTTGGAAATGCCGAAGCTGGAAATCCACCATTCCGGCTCAATATGGGAATGTAGAAATTACCTTAAACTCTAAATAGAAAGTGCTACGGTACATTTTCATGCTCGCGTGGTGTAGCCTGGCCTATCATCTCAGCCTGTCGAGCTGAGGACCCGGGTTCAAATCCCGGCGCGGGCGCCATTATTTTAGACCAAACGATTTAATGATGCCTACTTCTACAGCCATGAGCTAATTATGCGCGGACAAAAGTATCAGGCATTGATTGTTGTCATTTTGTTACTTACTGCGCTACCATATTCTCCCTTTTTATCTCGTGCCGCAAGCATTGATAAAGACCCTTTAGCAGAGAAAGATATTGACGGCGATGGAATACCGGACCCACCTATGAGAGATAGTGATGGTGACGGATTATCTGATGACTATGAGATTGCACTAGGATTTGATCCTAATGATTTTGATATGGATGATGACGGAATATCTGATTTAATGGAAGAACAGATGTGGGATGATTTGAAAAATTTAGATGAGATTCCCGACAGTATGGAGGATTTGTACGATTGTGAAGGCGATTTAGATGGAGATGGAATTACAAATTGTATGGATCCCGATGCCGACGGCGATGGATTTTCCGATCAAGAAGAAATGATGGATTCCGATGGTGACGGAATTCCAGACATGTACGAGAATATGATAGACCATCTAGATCCAAATAATCCAGATAGTGACGGAGATGGGATACCTGATAAGGAAGACCAAGACCCTCCACTCCCAGATTGGGCTGAAGAAATGTCAAATAAAAACGACTGGACACCTCAGCCTGATTCTAATGGAATGGGAGGCTTGGAAGGCTTTTACCCTCTGGCTATGCTCGCTGCAGTAAAATTTACAGTTACATGCGATACCTGTGATGATCCTACATCAAATCCCCAATACTGGAGAACTGTCGCAAAAACAATATACGACAATGGATACAATCCAGATACAAATACATACGATAGGAGCCAGTGGTGTCCTGCTCCTGGATGCGAGCAATACGACATAGAAACAGGCGTTGTAAATAATCCTGGTTATTGGTCAACTGGCTCAAACCCTTACAGTTACGATTATCTGGTCACTCATCCTGATGTTACAAGTGAACAGCATCAATACACAATGACTTGGATTATGCCAGTTCAAGGATACTTATCCACATCGTTGTACACCAACAATGTCTTCATAGGAAATAGCGTCACAATGGACAGTTCTTTTAATCTAAAGGTTGACGGATACGCCCAAACTTATACTTTTACTATGACTGAATATAACATTCCTGAAAGTGTAAAGCGGGCTGCAAACTCTCCAAATAATTTTCCATCACAATTTACAGAGGTACCTCAATTCCCTATCAGAGATGGACCAAATAATGACGTCTATGATCTAGCTGATTCTATTACCGCAGGAAGAGAAACTGATTACGAAAAAGCCGAAGCTATAATGTATTATCTAAGAAGCAATTATTTCTACAACATTAATGGCACTTTAACCCCAGATGGTGAAGACTTCGTAGATTTTTTCCTTTTCGGAAATGAAGGTAATGACGGAAAGTGTACTAATTTCGCATCTGCTTTCACTATACTATCAAGAATTAGCGGAATCCCTACGAGATATGTAGAAGGAAATGGCCCTGGTGAGGTTATTACTCCTCAAGCATGGCAAGACAGTGGATATGGAGAAAGTACGGGATACCAAATTCAAGAAGATACTAGAATCATTACAATGCTGAATGGACATGCATATGCAGAAGTTTTGTTTGATGAGATAGGATGGCTTACTTTTGAACCAACATCTTCGACTACTTGCCCTACTTGTGATGCTAACGGAGGTACAACAACAGGAGATGATGACTCCGTAGTTGGAAATGGTACTCAGCCTGGAACTGATTATGTGATGAGCGATGCGGACGATGATGGATTAAGTGATGAATATGAGATTGGGATTGGGACTGACCCAAATAACCCCGACAGTGACTTCGACACACTACCTGATGGAGCTGAAACAAATACTGGCATTTATGTGAGCACCGAAAATACAGGTACCGATCCCCTTTCTGCAGATACAGATGGAGATGGACTTGAAGACGATGACGAGATACTGTGCCGATTATTCTCAGATTATGGAAAGTTTTGTTCACACCCTTTAGATTCAGATTCTGATAATGATGGAATAAGTGATGGAAATGAATACATTATTGGAACAAATCCAATAGATCATGACAGTGACAATGATGGTTTGACTGACGGATTAGAACTAGGAGTCACAGGTGATATATTTGATGAAGAATACAACTCCGTTTCATGTACTACAAAAGATGGAAATAACCCGCTTACAGGTTGTTTTGAAACTTGGCAGCCTGATGAAGATGATTTATCTACAACAAATCCAAAAGAAGCAGATAGTGACAGCGATGGCATTGATGATGGTGATGAAGACGCAAATAAAAACGGTAACCTAGAGGAAGGCGAAACTGCTGCAGATTTGTTTGATACTGACGAAGGCGGCAGAAGTGATTTCGAAGAAATTTTTACAGATTCTACAGACCCGCGAAATCCCGATGATGATATTGGAGATAGTGATGGCGACGGACTATTCGACCACAGAGAGGAAGAACTCGGAACTGATCCTGATTTGGCTGATACTGATGGCGATGGAATAAATGATGGTGATGAAGTTACTATTTATTTTACTGATCCTCTAGCTGAAGATACGGACAGTGATGGTTTAACGGATTTCAGAGAAATAACTGGAATTGGCTTCTGTGACTGGTTCTCCCCAAAAACTGGAGTTCTCTGTGACTATAATGAAGACGGAGTTAGAGATGAAAATGATGCCACTGATCCTCTAGTTGGAGACACTGATGGAGGAGGCACTCTCGACGGATGGGAAGTCGATTTAGATAGTACAAATCCGCTAAATAACAATACTGATGATATTCCTGCAGATGAGAGAGATACTGATGGTGACGGCTTAACTGACCTTGAAGAAAGTACAATCTATAATACCGATATGAACGACAATGACACTGATGATGATGGACTTTTAGATGGTGATGAGGTTAATAATCACGGAACAAATCCAGATAGAAAAGATACTGATGGTGATGGCTTAAGTGATTATGATGAAATAATAACTCATTTCACAGATCCTCTACTCAGAGATTCTGATGATGACGGACTTGAAGATGGTGAAGAAATTAATGATTATGAATCAAATCCTAACGTAGTAGATAGTGACGGAGATGGACTAACAGATGGAGAGGAAATTAACGATTACGATTCAAATCCAATCTTGATAGATTCTGACGGTGATGAATTAACAGACGGCAGTGAGGTCAATAATTACGGCACTGAACCTGGAAATAACGACACTGACGATGATGGCATTGATGATGGTGCTGAAATTAATGATTACTTCACAAATGCTACTAATAGCGATAGTGATAATGATGGAATAAATGACGGTGAAGAATTATTTACACATGGAACTAACCCAAATAGTAACGATACAGATGCTGATGGACTGCTAGATTTATGGGAACTGGAGGGTATTTTTCCAAATTGTACATGGGAAAATCCAACCACAGGTGTTGTTTGTGACTTTAATGGCGACGGAGTTGTAAATGAAAATGACGGAACTAACCCCTCAGTTTCAGACACGGATGGGGGGGCTGTAGGTGATGGAGTTGAAATCTATGTTGATGAAAGCAATCCGCTAGATTCTGACGATGATGACACAACTGACCTAGATCAAGATGGAGACGGCTTAACAGATGGGCAAGAGTTTGTTCTAGGGACTGATAAATTAAATCCTGATACTGATGGAGATGGACTAGATGATGGGCACGAAGTCAATAACCTAACGAGTAATCCGTCGAACGCTGATACTGACGGAGACGGATTGGATGACGGAGATGAAGTAAATATATACTTTTCAAATCTAACTCTTGAAGACAGCGACGGAGATGGTCTTAATGACGGTAGTGAAGTCAATATCTACGAAACAAGCCCTACAAACAATGACACTGATATGGATGGTCTGGACGATGGAGAAGAGGTAAACAATTACGAGACTAATCCTAATCTGGAAGATACTGATGGGGATGGAATTACAGATGGAGATGAAATTAATAATTTCTTAACTGAACCGCTAAATACAGATAGTGATGGAGATGGATTAAGCGACGGAGATGAAGTAAATGTTTATGATTCTAATCCTAATGTTCAAGATACTGACGGGGATGGACTAGATGATGGAGAAGAGATTAACGATTTCAACTCTGACCCTACCTCACTAGATTCAGACGGCGATGGTTTAGGGGACGGAATTGAAGTTAACAATTATGGTACCGAACCTGGAAATAACGATACTGATGGTGATGGATTAGAAGATGGTGATGAAATTGGAATAGGGGCAAATCCAAATGATACTGATAGCGACGATGATGGATTAAACGATGGCAACGAAGTTCACATTTTTGGATCTGATCCTTTAGACAAGGATACTGATGGAGATGGACTCGAAGACTATAACGAAACTGCAGTACACAATACAAGCCCTACTAGTACTGATACAGACGGTGATGAGCTCAATGATTTTGTAGAAATTAACACTTATACGACTAATCCTACAAATGACGATACTGATGATGATGGACTTACTGACGGTGAAGAAATAAATGAATATTCTACTGAACCAAAAGACCCAGACAGTGACAATGATGGCCTTGATGATGGTGATGAAATTGATATTGGAACTAATCCAAATAATTGGGATACAGATGGCGGAGGTGTTGGCGATGGAGTTGAATGGGAGTCCGATGGAACCAACCCTGTCGATAATCCTAGCGATGATAATGTTGCTGCTAACGACGACGACGAAGATGGCTTAACAAATGGTGAGGAACAGGTGTATGGTACCGATAAGGATGACCCTGATTCTGACGGAGATGGATTACCTGACGGATATGAAGTTAATGTTGTTGAGTCAAATCCATTGCTAAATGATACTGACAGTGATGGTCTCGATGATATTGTGGAATGGAACTTAACAAATACACAACCTAACAATCCTGATTCTGACAGCGACGGACTTAGTGATGGAGCTGAAAATAATACTCATTCTACTGATCCAAATAATTGGGACTCTGACGGCGACATGTTGAGTGATTATGCTGAAATATTTACTCATTTTACAGACCCAAATGATGAAGATACTGATGAAGACGGAATCAATGACGGGCAAGAAATTAACATCTATATATCTAACCCAAATGATAACGATACTGATGACGATGGATTAATCGATGGAGTGGAAGTTGAAACCTACGGCACTAACCCAATAAAATCAGATACGGACGATGACGAAATAGAAGATTATGATGAAATTTTTACATATTCAACAAATCCTAATGACAGCGATACCGATGATGATGGATTAACTGATTATGGTGAAATATTTACTCACGGAACTGACCCTCTATTACCAGATACTGATGAAGATGGATTAAGTGATGGCCTTGAAATTACAATTGGAATTAATCCTTTAGCTATTGATAGTGATTCTGATGGATTGAACGACACTTGGGAATATACTCGAATCTCACAGGGATATAATTACAGCCCTGGAAATAATGATACTGACGGAGATGGAGTGCAGGATGGGGATGAAGACTTGGATACTGATGGATTAACAAATCTTGAAGAAATCAATACTTATGGAACAAATCCAATGGATGAGGACTCAGACGGAGATACTCTATGGGACGGAGATGAAGTTAAGCCATGGGAAATTGATAAGGATGGAATAAATAATCAATACAATTATCCATCTAACCCTAACAACCTTGACTCAGATGGAGATGGTTTAAGTGACTATGAGGAAGTTACTCCTTCAAATGATACTTATGATTCTCGAACAGATCCGGAAGATTCAGATACTGACGGAGATGGCTTGAGTGATTATGATGAAATCAGATGGTACTGGAACATAACTGGAGATAACAATACAGCACGCTCTTACTATGATGAACAGGGATGGAATACATCCGATCCTAGAGAAGAAAATACTGACGGAGACACATGGGATGATGGAGATATCGATGAAGAAAATCCAGTCTATGGGTATTTTGAAGAAGAAGACCCTCCTTGGGGAAGCCCCCCCGCAAGAGCCGGAACTCCAAATTTGCCTCCAGAAGAAGTCTTTAAAGATCAAGAATTTAATTGGTCTTTTGGGCCTTTAGTAAATCCAGAATCTGGTGAAGCATATGTTGGATTACAAATAGATGCATACATTAATGAGACACAAGGGTCCGATAGTGTTTCATATAAAATTGGCAATGGAATAACTGATTCTGATGGATTTATGGTTTTAATTTGTAATGGGAGTTCACTGAGCTCTACAATAAAGGCAGGGAACTGGTTTTTACAACTATACCGTGAAGAACAATTTATAACTCATGAAGGTGTGCTTACAAGAATTCCTGCTGAATGGAGAGATAGCTCTCCGTTGCCAATTAACATTACTGGAAATGTAACAATCGATGTAAATGTACCAACAACTGCTGCAAGTGATGGAACTACGTTAATCACAGGAAATTTATTTGAAGACGAAAATATACCCATAGAGAATAGTATTGTTTCTCTTGAGTTCAATGGTGTAACTTACAATGGCTTAACAAATGAAAATGGAATATTTACAATTGAGATAAATACTCCTGAAGTAGAAGACGAGAACTATGACTTAGAGTTCGACTTCAGTGGTAATGAAAATTTAACAGGACAAAACAGAACTGAGCAAATTCGAATTATCAACGCATCTGTTGACTTAAGATTTGATGAATCAAACGTTGATGCTTTCGAATTAGAACGTGAATATCAAATTAATGGAACCATATATGGGGATGAAGGTGAACAACCTACCGGAATTATTGAACTTAAGTATGGAGATACGTACATAGGCGAAGTTGAAATTAGTGGCAATGAAGCTTGGAGTATAACTTTTCTAGTACCTGATAATTCGTCTTGGGGAAATTCAATACTAGCTGCAAGGTACTCTGGAAATGAAATTTATCCTGAAGACATAGTTGTTGAAGAAATCATCATTAAAGGAGAAAGTAACCTAACATTAGATCAACTATCATCTGTAAGATCTGATCAAATAACGTTGAAAGGAAACTTAACTGATCATAATGGTCAAGCCATAGAGGATAAGTTAATTACACTATTTTTAGGTGAAAAAGCACTTGGATCTATTGAAACCGTAAGTGATGGAAGTTATGGATTTTCAATTAATTTATCCAGTGAAAACTCAGGCCTACATCAAATTAAGGCGACATTGTACGGCAGCCCTACATTAACATCTGCTGAAGCACATAACAACCTAACTCTATTAGCTTCTCCAAACATGCTTTTTGATCTGTCAACAAAATGTGGAAATACCGAAGTTTATTATGAAAAAATATGTAAATCTGCCAGAGGATTTGAATATAACTTGTCAGGTATTATTGTAGATGAATTAGGAAACCCAATGGTTAATACTACTATTGAATTTTTCAGCGAGAGCGATGGATTTGCACCTCCTTTCCAGACAAGTGTAGATGGACGATTTGAGTATAATCTTTTTGTAGATGAAGGACAAACTGAAATTTTTACTATTGATATGAAAATAGAAGATAACCTAGAGCAACCCTATCTTGTAGAAACTGATTTTGAAATTAGCATAATACCACAATCCGAGGTATCTCTAACGGTGAGTGTGGATAATGAAGGAAACAAAGCATACAGAGGAGGAGCATTAGAAGTATCAGGAAATCTTGAAGTTGCAGTTGGAGGAACTCTTGATAATGAAAATGGAATTTCACATAAAGTAAGTATATGGCTAGGTTCTGAAATGATTATGTACCTAAACGTTAGCGATTCTGGACAATATAACGGTACTTACTCATTACTTGATAATAATGACGTAGGTGAATTTAATATTACTGCAACTTTTGACGAAACTGATTGGTACTTAGGTTCTACTAAAAATAATTCTTTTATCGTAGCAGGAACCACGACTTTTGAGAATGTAATTGTAGAGGGCGACTGGTTCAACAACGATTTGAGGCGAGGAGGTGCCATAAATGTTTACGGAATTTTGGTAGATGATTTAGGAAACAGAGTTAATGAAAATATTTCGATTACTATTGGAAACGCTGAACTAGTCACTTCATTCACTAACGAGTCCACCTTTAGTTCAATTGGTACTATTCCTGATGACTACAGGAATAACCATACTGTCAAACTTACGTATTTAGGGAGCGAATATTTGGATGGAACACAATACAAAAGTAAGCATTCAATATTAGTAGAAAGTAAAATAAGGTTTGACTTTGAACCTCAAAATGTATTCCCTGGTGACAACGTTAACGTTTCTATTTGGCTAGAAGAAGATGATGGTAGCCCAATTCCGGAATCTGAAATATCTGTATCTGTAAATCTATTTTACGATAAAAAGATAGAAATGGATACTAAATTAGAATATAATCTAACTTCAGACTTATCAGGATTTGCTAAATTTAATTTCGAATTTCCTGAAGATGCAAGTAGTGCAAGTATTCAAGCTACCTTTTTAGGAGGGTATATCAGAGCATACGACGACACTCCTCAAGAAACTGAGCTAACTGTTGCAAATGTTGCAATAAGTATTACTAAGTCACCTGAAGCAAAAGAACCCTTTGACATTAACAAATACTTACCATTATTCATTGGAATTCCTGCTGCCCTTTTGGTAACTGCCTATTATTTGTATTGGACACAAAAACACAAATATGAAGTTAGAAATCTAATTAAACAAATGCAAAAAGAATTAAACAAAGATGAAGACTACAGACAAATTATAATCAAGTCTTATCATCAATTACTAAATATTCTTGATAGATATGGATTCATTAAAACTAAAACTCAAACGGTCCGTGAATTTACGGATGTAATGCGTACTGCTTTACCAATACCTACCCAAAGTGTAAAGCTATTAACTTCGTTATTCGAAATCGCAAGATATAGCGGAATTAAACCTAAAGTTGTCGATGAGTTTGGAATGGAAATGATCGATGGATCTTACAACATCTGGTGTGTAGAAGCAATTAATAATCTTCATGAAGTGGAAATGGAATTAAATAAGGGACTTAAGGAAGGAAAAGTATCTAGATTTACTAATATATTTGGAATGAGGTCATCTAGATGAGAAAGGCCTTCCGTGAGAAATACGGCTCAAAGTTATTCGCTCTTGCCATTATAATTATGATGATCACAGTAGTTTATCCTACTCTAATAACAAACGCGAAGAACCCTTCTCAACTTTCAGCGTATGATGATGATTGGAATGATATTTCAACATTTGCTTCTGATATTGATGAAGACCAAAATGGAAATCATGTAATGAAAACTATAGTTTCAAGACCTGCTATAATTAACAAGATTTCGGATATTGAAAGAAATTCCACTGAAAAAACTATTGAGGTTAATTCCACAGTTCTTGTGATTATCGGAGTAGAAAGAAGTTATTCTGAATTTGATTCCAATGCAATATATAATTTCGTCAAATCTGGTGGAAAAGTTATTATTGCAGATGACTCGGGGTATGGCAATTCCGCCTTTTACGGAGAAATGGGGACTTTAGAAATAGGCGTTAAATTAAGAACAAATATCGTCCAGGAGGGATGCCAGCCAACAAAAGCTACTGGACTGGTGGCCGGTGCAATCGATGCATTAGGTTACGATGGCAGTGGAAGTACTAGCCCAAAATGTAAACCTGCACTATTATACGACTCGAACCATTGGGAAGAAGCAATACATCCTAAAAATAATTCCATTGCCATTATTGATGCAGACGTTCCAAGAATGGACTTTAACGGACAATTGATGATGAGTTCCCCCGCTGCACTTACAATTCAGACAGGGGGGCCTGCAGAAGGACTTGTTTGGTCAAGTCAGAAAGCATTTATTGATTACAATCAAGATGAAGTTGGAGGAAAAGGCGAAGGGACATACAGAGAAGATTCTACTAACGGAGTTGAAGTAGTCGCCGAAGCAAATGTAGGAGATGGAACTGTAATATTCATATCAGATACAAGTATTTTTACAAACGAATATTATGATGAACTAGATAATCGTGAATTCATATTAGCAATGGTAAACTATTTAACAAATGGAGAAAAACACACCGTTATATTTGACGAAAGTCGTCATATACAATCTGATATTCTTTCACTTGTTTATGTTCAACTATTTGGAATTCTAGGATATGTTAGTAATAGTGAAACGCTAGGAATTCTTTTCTTAGGATCCATTATCTTAATTTTACAGCTAGTGATGATGAGAGTAGAAAATCCAAAACCTTGGAGACATCTATTCAACATATACGAAGGAAGATTGTCAAGATTTAGAGTACCTCATGCACATTACACTCACCCTGAAACAATTAAAGAAATATTCATAGAAAAAGTAAGAATTGAAAATGGATACACAAGAGAAGAATTTGGAATGTTAGCACAAACAAAGATTGAAGAGTTATTACATGATCCTCTGTTAGTTAAATTCATGATAAATGACGATAGAAGTATGACCTTAAAAGAGGTTGAAGAAGCAATAAAAGGATGGAAAAAATAATGGGCCTATTTGGAAATAAAAAGAAAGAAGAAGAGCAAGAACCGACTCCAGAAGTTGGGACTGAAGATCAGAATGAAGGTTTACAAACCTACATGATGGATCCTTCATTACAAGAAACACACGACCTAATGCAAGCTGTTTTAGCTGAAGCTGAGCAAGTTGTTATGGGTAAAAGACCTATACTTGACTTAACTGCTGTAGGAATACTTGCTGGAGGGAATATTCTCTTTGAAGATAATCCAGGACTGGCAAAGACGCTATTAGCCAATACATTTGCACAGGCGTTAGGTATTAACTTTAAACGTGTACAATTTACACCTGATTTACTGCCTGCCGATATTACTGGAATTTACATATGGAATCAAAAAGATCAAAAATTTGAATTTAGAAAAGGACCTTTATTTTGTAATTTACTTCTAGCTGATGAAATAAACCGAGCTCCACCAAAAACCCAGGCCGCATTGTTAGAAGCAATGCAAGAACATCAAGTTACTATTGAAGGTGAAACGCATATTTTACCCGAGCCTTTTGTAACATTAGCAACACAAAACCCGATTGAGTCTGAGGGTACCTATCCTTTGCCTGATGCTCAGTTGGACCGTTTTATGATGAAATTATCAATGGGTTATCCTGGAAGACCAATTGAAAGGGCTATTCTTGTAAAGAGAAAACATAGAGGAAAAGATGATCATACGCTTCAAGCAATTACCACTCCTGAAAAGCTTCGTGAAATGCAATTAAGTCTCGAAAAAGTAAGAATCGATGATTCAATAATAGAGTACATTGTTGAAATTATTTATCGCACACGTGAAGACCCGCGTGTAAAGGTGGGTTCTTCTCCTAGAGGTGCACAATCCCTATTCAAACTTTCTAGGGCATTAGCAGTTCTAAGTGGAAGAGATTACGTAATACCTGATGATATAAAGAGACTAAGTATCTACACCCTAAGACACCGTATCATTCTAAAACCTGAACCAAGAATTAAGGGTGTCAAAACTGAAGAAATTGTATCTGAAATTCTTGAACAAGTAGAAGTACCAACAACTCAAGGACAACTAGAAGATTAGATGTGGAGTAAGAAGGCTGCAGCTGTCGCAGGCGGTGCTATATTCTTGACACTAGCAGGTTTGATTAGATTGAATTATCTTTTCATAAGTGCAGGATTAGTTATGCTGACATTTGTAGTCATATCTAGTTTCTTAGATGTATGGATGCCTAATGTTAAGATAAGAAGAGAGACAACTTCAGATAATATTTTTGAAGATGGAACAATGTCTGTTAAGTTCATAATCAAAAATACAGGATTAGGAATTGGGTTTGTGGAAATATACGATAGTTTGCCACCTCAAGCTAGAATAATCAGAGGATCAAATTACACTTTACTATATATGAAACCTTGGCAAGAGGTTTCATTTGAATATTCCTTGAAATTACCACTAAGAGGGCATTATCACTTAGGGCCGGTTAAAATGCGTGTTAAAGATGCATTTGATTTATTTTACAGCGAACGAATAGAAGAATCAATTCACAGCTTTTCAGTATTTCCACAAATTGAAGTCCTAGAAGAGCAAGTCATTACATCTCGAGCACCTAAATTACTTTCTGGAGCCATGCCTTTGAACGTAATTGGTACGGGTACGGAGTTTTATTCTTTGAGAGAATTCGTTCCTGGGGATTCACTTAGATCTGTAAATTGGAAAGCTTTAGCTAAAAAAGGCAAAATGATGGTCAATGAAACGGTCCGTGAAGATGTAATGGATGTTATTTTACTGGTAGATGCAAGAGAGGTATCTGCTGTAGGGGGTGGAAGGGATACGCCTCTGGAAATGTCTTGTAGAGCTGCAGCCACGTATGCTAAACAACTTCTAGATGAAAGAAATAATGTAGCTTTAATGGTATACGGTGACACGATTGATAGAATAGATTTGGACAGAGGAGAACATCACCTTTTCAAGATTCTTACAGGGCTATCTAGTGCTAAACCTCAAGGAAACTTAAAACTAGAGATCGTAATGAAAGACTTACTACCTCATCTCCCAAGTGGTTCCCCAATTATCCTCTTTAGTTCATTAGATGATGACCATACTATTTCTGAGGCTTTTACAAGCACAATCAGCAGAGGATTTACAATTACAACTATTTCGCCATCAAGTTTGGACTTCGAAGAAAGAATGAAAAGAATTCCTATGGAACCATTACTTATTGCGAAAATTGAAAGAGACAATATGATTTCTGAACTCAGAAGCTTTGGTCTACAAGTAGGCGATTGGAAATATGGTGACAACGTGAATACTGCTCTTCAGGAGATTTAAATGGAAGATGGAGCTACTGAAATAAAAGCATCAAGAATTCCAAAAATAGATAAAATTATAAATTACAAGGACTTTTTCGGAGAATATCCTATAATATTCGCAATTAAGATAATTTCTAGCTTATCTCTTATCTATGTAATTAGTGAATTTTACGTTTACCATAATCCAAAAGACTCCCTTCTAACTAAATATCTTGGAGATTCATTAAAGGGATTTGATCCAAATCCAGAGGTATTTGTCCCATGGGGATTTGCAGCTGGTTTCCTTTTTTACATTTTTACTATATTCAAAGGAAGATACAAATTTTTTTTATTCTTAATAATTGCTGGAAGCCTTGGCGGCTACATTGCAGACCCGGCTATAGACGTACAACAAGGAGAATATGTAATTCCCACAAACACAGATGTTGAAAACAGTGAAACTAATGCGACTCAATGGAGATGGAAACCAGTGAAATTGGTGTATGATGATGTTGAAGGTACAAATGATAGAATAGATGATGTTTCAGTAAGGCTAACTAACGTAATATTTGGTTCTATGCCATTTTTAGGAGCTTACGGAATATGGAAAAGAAAGGGCTGGGCAATTGGAGCATCCATAGCATTGGCAATTATTATTGGATTTCTATATACTCCTAATTTATGTCTTGAAAATTTCGACGAAGCCTTTTGTGGTTATGATACGAAACAAGACGAAAAAAGCTGGAGCGAATATCTTTCAAGTGGAATTTTCATCGGGTTAGGATTTGTGATTTACATCGAACTATCGTATGCCGCAATAAAATATGAGAATTATGCCGAACAATTCAAACCTGCTGGTTTAGATATCTCTCTATTAAGTAAGGCTCAAAGAAAAAGTGTTTCAAAGACACTAAGAACTTTATTTGTTAGTTACTTGATTAATCTGGCAATTATACTATTTATTACATTTATTATTGCAGAGATTGTAATAAACATCAATGAATATCTATCTACAAGCGATGGACAAATACAAGATTCAATTGAATTACAAGGACCTTATGGCATTGTTTTTACTTCTCTAATATTCTTCCTACTATTAGGAATTATTCGGATGTTCATAGGTCCTGACAACAAAATGGAAGATGCTTAATTTATTTCTATAGTTTCGTTTTCTAATGGTAAAATCAGCTCATAGTCTTTCAAATCTTCGCTAAAGGCTTCTCTATTATCTCCGTGATAGAGTATGACTTTTTCAGGATTACATTTATTGATAAAATCAACTATTTGGCTATGACCTGCATGGCCACTAAGATCAAAAGATTTTAACTGGCAATTAATATCCATAGGAGGAGAAGTATCGCCCCTTTCTAATCTTAATTTTCCAGTTTCCTTCAATAAATGGCCATTTGTTCCAGGGACTTGAAAACCGGTCAAAAATACGGCAGATGAAGAATCTTTACGTATTTCTGACAAGTAATGCAGAACGGGACCGCCATTTAGCATCCCTGAAGTTGTTACTATGACGTCTCCTTTCATGGCTGCCTTTCTTTGCCTTGCATATCTGACAAAATTAGTATTTCTGAAAGCTTTGTTCATTCCTCCAAAATCTCTTATTGAACCAGGATATTTTTGTAAAATTCTAGCTATATCTCTACCCATGCCGTCAAGCCAAACCTCCACACCTAGTTTTTCAACAAGCATCAATAGCTCTTGAGAGCGACCTAAACCAAAAGAAGGAAGCACAGCTTGGCCACCTCTATTGACTACATCTTCTACAGAGTCTATTAACTCTTTTTCAGTATCAACTCTATCAGGATGTTCACGTCCACCGTATGTAGACTCAATTGCCAATGTTTTACATTGGTGAGGTTTAGCAGCACGAGTGAGTTGGGTGTTCACTGTGTGTATATCTCCTGTAAACAAAAAATCCTCTTGCGGGAAATTATACATTACAGCGCCTGGGATGTGGCCTGCGTTGTAAACGTTGAACTCAAATCCTCCTCTATATTCTACGTTACCTGGAAGAATACTACGATGGTTTTGCACTAAATCCGAAATTGCTGATTTATGAAAAGGTAAAGGGTAATTCTCTATTTCAGCAACCCTTAACGTATCTTGGGCCATTCTCTCAGCTAAATCTCCTGTTACTGGTGTGGAAACAATTGGAGTGCCTCTGTTCGCAATCTTTGGTACAAGTCCGCAATGATCTAAATGAGCATGTGTAAGCAATAATGCATCGACTTCAGGTGCTGGAAGTGGCGATTTAGGAGGATCGTCTGGCTGTAAACCGTAATCTAGTAGTAAACGACCGTTATCTCCTTCCAGAACTGCACCAATTCTTCCTACTTCCGAGGCTCCACCTAAGAATCTGAGATTTGTAGACATTAGGTTGCCTAATCCCAGTCATCCCAGTCATCA
>Ga0163110_10000340_pt1 | contig 21381 bp, 18 predicted proteins | sample CRUFie1St17metaG_FD_108703 | JGI IMG/M metagenome (GOLD analysis project Ga0163110, IMG submission 108703) | Marine microbial communities from the Costa Rica Dome - CRUD Field 142mm St17 metaG | ecosystem: Environmental > Aquatic > Marine > Oceanic > Photic zone | place: Costa Rica: the Eastern...
AAAAGAAGGTTTCTAGAGTTGCAGAAAAAGGGACAAGAAGTTAATATGCGCGATCTGATTAAGGATATTGAAGCGCGAGATAAAGCTGATACGGAAAGATCTTTGTCACCCTTAATTCCCGCACCAGATGCATCAATTATTGATACATCTATTTTAAATCCTGATCAGGTATTATCTAGGGCTATTGAATTAGTCTGTTAAAAGGAAGTAAAAATTTATGTCAGAGAATTTCGCTGCACTATTAGATGAAAGTCTAAATACATTAGAGATGCAGCCTGGAACAATTGTATCCGGGGTTGTATTGGATCTTGATAAGGAATGGGTTACTGTTCATGTGGGTCTCAAGTCAGAAGGAGTTATCCCTCTTGATGAATTTAAGGATGTTGAAGGAAAAGTTGATATCAACGTTGGAGATGAGATTGAAGTAGCACTTGAGGCAGTTGAAGATGGTTATGGTGAAACAAGGATTTCCAGAGAAAAAGCTAGAAAAATTTCTGCATGGAAAAACTTAGAGGAGGCTCTAGAAACCGGTGAATTTGTTACTGGTAAGGTTTTGAATAGAGTTAAAGGTGGTTTCTCAGTAGAGGTTGATGTAATTAAAGCATTCTTACCGGGTTCTCTAGTTGATATTAGGCCTGTAAAAGAGGCACCTGAACTTGAGAATACAATTCAAGAATTTAAAGTGATTAAACTCGATTACAAGAGAAATAATGTTGTTTTGTCTAGGAAGGCAGTCCTTGAGCAAATTAACTCTGCAGAAAAAGTTGAACTTCTTAAAAATCTTGAAGAAGGTCAAATTGTTAAAGGTATTGTTAAAAATATAACTGATTATGGTGCGTTCATAGATTTGGGTGGCTTAGATGGCCTACTCCATATCACTGATATTTCATGGTCTAGGGTTGTAAACCCAAAGGAAACTCTTAATTTAGGTGAAGAAATTGAGGTAAAAGTTCTAAGTTTTGATAAGGAGAAACTAAGAGTTTCTTTAGGCTTAAAACAAATACAAAATGATCCATGGGAAGGCATCGAAGGTAAATACTCTGTTGGGGGCATCTATGAAGCAACAGTATCTAATTTAACTGATTATGGTTGTTTTGCAGAATTAGAGCAGGGTGTTGAGGGTCTAATACATTTGTCAGAATTAGATTGGACGAATAAAAATATCCATCCATCTAAAGTCGTAACCCTTGAGGAAAACATCAGAGTTATGATTTTAGAGTTAGATAATGAGAAAAGAAGAATTTCATTAGGTCTTAAGCAAACAAAACCAAACCCATGGCTTGAATTTGAAAATAAATACAACATTGGAGATAGCGTTGAGGGCTCAATTAAATCAATTACTGATTTTGGGGTATTTGTAGGTCTTGAAGGTGATATCGATGGCTTAATTCACCTTTCAGACTTATCGGATAATGAAAATCCTGAAGAAGATTTAAAGAATTACAATAAAGGAGATAAGCTTTCCTGTATCATATTTGGTATTGATGCAGAACGAGAAAGAATATCTCTTAAAATAAGTGACTAATAATACTTTTAATAAATCTGATCTTTCTGAAAAAATATCTGGGTCATTAAAACTTAGTTCATCGTTAACCTCAGACTATTTAACACAATTATGTGGAGTTTTAGCCTCATCTATTGCATTAAAAAATAGAGCAGAGTTTAGAGATTTTGGCACTTTTGTAAAAAAAACTATAAGGCCAAGAAAGTTCATAAATCCTAAAACTAAAAATATTTCTTTTTTAGGTGAAACCCATACCATCCTATTCTCACCTTCAAAAAACCTGCTCGATGACTGAAAAGAACATTATTGTTGCCTTGGATGACCCGCTTGATTTTCAAGGCGTGCTTAAAGCATTAGACCCAAAAAAATGCATTATTAAAGTTGGAAGCGTAATATTTAATTATCATGGTAGAAAGATACTTGATGAAGTTGCGAATCATGGTTTTGAAATATTCTTTGACATTAAGTTTCATGACATTCCCAACACAGTAAGCAAATCTATTGAATCTTTTGAAGGTTATCCAATAAAGTTATTTACTATTCATCTCTCTGGTGGAAGTTCTATGATCAAATCTGCTCTAATTTCAAGTAAAAGTATTAATGCAAAGTGCATAGGCGTTAGTATCCTTACAAGCCTAAACGAAGAGGAGTCTAAAGAAGTTTATAATCAAGAAATCTCAAAAACAGTAACTTCAATGTTTAATTTAGCAAATGAAACAGATATAGATGGGGTTGTATGCTCTCCTCATGAGCTTAAACTCGCAAGTGATCTTCTTAAAGATAAAATTAAAATTACACCAGGCATAAGATTATCAGATTCTAATTCAGATGATCAGTCTAGAGTAATGAATCCTAAAGAGGCGATTGATTTGGGTGCTACATATTTAGTAATTGGAAGACCGATTACATCACGTAAAGACATAGCTTTTGCATTTGAGGAAATATATCAGTCCATTTATGAAAAATAGATATTTAAAGGAATTAAACAGTCTAAAAAAGATCACTACTTCTAGTCCTTTTCATAAGAATTTTAATATACCTAATTTAACAATCTCCAGCATTTATCAGAGTTATTCAAATGATGTATTCCAAATTATGGATAACATTTACCAAGAGCTAAAAATAGATACTTTAATAAATGCACTACTTGAGGGTAAGGAGGTTAATTTCACAGAAAAAAGGCCAGCTCTGCATCATCGTTTTAGGGATTTATCCCAAAAAAATAATGACTTTGATTCAATTAGTGCATCAAAATTTTTTTTAAATAATATAAAAGAAAATTCTTATAAAAATATATTTGTTTTTGGAATAGGAGGCTCTTATGAGGGACCGAAATTATTGCATGAGTTTACTGAAACAAAAGACAATATATTTTTTATTACTGGACCAGATAAAGATGAGTTTTTAAGTTTAGTAAGGCCAAGACTCAATGAAAAAAATTTATATGTTTTTATAAGTAAATCCTTTTCAACCGATGAAGTGCTTTTATCTCATTCATGGCTACCTAAAAATATAGTTAAGAAGAATCTATTTGCTATTACTGCCAATAAAGACAAAGCTATTGATCTTGGTTTTCTTAACAAAAATATTATAAATTTTCCTAAAAGTGTAGGTGGCCGATATTCAATTTGGTCACAGGTCAATTCTTCAGTTCTACTACCCAATGAATGTAGAAATTTCCTTAAGGGGGCTGCCAGTATTGATGATAATGTTCAAAAAAACTCAACCGTAAAAAGCGCTCTTAAAAATATTGTTTTTAACGATATCTGGTCTCATAACTTCATGCATAAAAAAAACAGAGTTATTCTTTCTTATAATTGGAAGCTAAGATCTATAACAAATTATCTTCAACAACTTGAGATGGAATCTCTTGGTAAGCCAACTAATCCTGAATCATTATTCCCATATACAGGTCAAACAATTTATGGAGGGTTTGGGCCTACAGCTCAACACTCATATTTCCAACTTTTACATCAAGGTACTTCTAAAACCTCAGCAGATTTTATTGCTTGCTTGAGCAGTCACTCAGCATTGCTAAACTCTCAAGCTGAGGGGCAATTTAAGCTACTATCAGGAGAGATCAAATTCAAAAAAGGAATGGATGCTGCCAATAGCAATATTGGAGGAAATTTTTTTTTATTAGATAAGTTAGATCTTTTTTCTTTAGGTGCTCTTATAGCTTTTTGGGAATATAGAGTGTTTATTACCGCTGCAATGCTTCACATTAATCCATTTGATCAATTTGGTGTAAATGCAGGTAAAAAAGTTGCAAGGAAAATTTTAAATAAATAGCTTTATATAATTATTTAATGATCAAAGATTTATCACATGTCCCAAATAAACCAGGAGTGTACCAGTTCTTTGATAAATCTAAGATTATTTATATTGGTAAAGCGAAAGATTTAAATAAAAGAGTAAGATCTTATTTTACTCCGGCAATCAAGGACAGAAAAACAGAGCAAATTAAAAAACAAACCGTCAAGGTTGAAACATTTACAACGCATTCAGAAACTGAAGCTTTAATACTAGAACAGCAACTAATTAAAGAATATAAACCTAAATTCAATATTCTTTTAAGAGATGATAAAACCTATCCATTTATCTATTTTTTAAGTTCACATGAATTTCCTTCAATTCACTTAAAAAGAAGCAAACAGGCAATTGATGAAAATTTCTATGGACCATACACAAACGCGAGATTAGTTCGTGATCAGATAAAAGAACTACAAAAAATTTTTAGACTACGTAATTGCTCAAATAGTACATTTAGTAATCGTTCTAGACCATGTATTGAGTATCAAATGAAGCGCTGCAGTGCGCCATGCGTTAATATGATAAGCAAGTCTGATTATGCTGAAGATATATCCGCAGCAAAAAGATATCTAACAACTGAAAAAAAACATATAAAAAAAATTCTTAGAGATAAAATGCTAAAGCACTCAGAGTTACTCCAGTTTGAGGAAGCTGAAAGATACAAGAGAAGACTTGATAGCATTGTTTCGCTTGAAGATGAAACCTCAATAAATATTCATCCACTAGATATTGATATTTGGCACGGTTCTTTTGAACGAAAAACTGGCCTTGCTAAGATATCAGTAAGAGATGGTAGAGTTAGATCTACTAAAACCTACTTAATTGATTCTGATGAATCCGCAGAAATTGATAATGTTTTTAGACGAGCAATTTTTCACAACTATTTACACAAAAGTCAAATTCCAAATAAGATACTAATTGCCAATAAGATCTCAGAAAGAAAACTACTTCAAGAAGCCATTGAAAAGACTTTTAATAAAAAAGTTAATATTTTTTTAAAAGCAACAAAAGGCAGTAAAAGTTTTTTGGATTTAGCAAAGTTAAATTCAAAACAAACTATTATAAATTCTAAAAATAAAGAGCCTGCAATGAAATCAGCTTTCGATGAGCTAATCCAAAAATTTAAACTAAATGTAGCCAATCCATCGTTAGATTGCATAGATATTAGTCATCTTTCTGGCAGCAATCCAAAAGCTGGAATTATAAGATTTAATGTAAATGGTCCTGATAAGAAGCTTTATCGTGCTTATAACCTTCCTAAAGAGTTGGGTGGGAATGACCCAGGTTCAATATTATTTGCGATAAGGAAGAGATTAAAAAAAAATGATATGAGCCCAAATATTTTATTAGTTGATGGAGGAAAAGCTCAATTAAATGTAATTTATGATGAGCTAAAGAATACAAACATTTTATTACTAGCTATTGAAAAGGGATCACATAGAAGAGCTCTTACTGAAAATATTTATTCTGTTAATGGTCAAGAGTCTGTTCAAGTAAACTCTTTATTATTTAAACTTTTAATAAAAGCTAGAGATGAAGCACATAGATTTGCATTGAATGCTAACAGAAGAGCCATGAATAAAAGATCAAAAAATTCAATTATTATGAAGATAAATGGAATTGGTCCAAAAAAGTCAGCTAAATTAATTAAGCACTTTAAATCTTTAGATGCCCTTAAGAAATCATCTATTAGTCAAATTGCAAAAGTAGGGGGCATCAGTCAAAATCAAGCAATACAGTTACAAGAAATAATCTCATAGTAGTATGAAAAAATTTGTGAATTCATTAACAGTGTTTCGATTATTGGCTAGTCCATTAATTTTTATTTCTCTTATATATTTAGATTTTAAAACTTTAGCATTAATTTTATTTCTAACTGCTGCTGCAACTGATTATTTTGATGGCATTCTTGCCAGATCATTTGATGCAGAGTCTAGATTTGGCGAAATACTTGATCCCATAGCTGATAAAGTACTTTTAGTAGCTTCATTAATTACAATTATTCTTTATTTTGAGAGTGTTTATGTAGGCTTAATATCTTTATTTTTGATTTCAAGGGAGTTTTGGGTGAGTGCACTGAGGATAGCTTCATCATCCAATGGTGGCGATCTGAGTCTTAAAGTTACATTTCTTGCAAAGTTAAAAACAACAACGCAGTTTATTGCATTGAGTCTATATTTTTTTTCTATAAGCCAAAATCTAGCAATAGGAGTTTTGTTAAGTGATTTTATTTTATTTTTAAGCCTGGGTCTTTCATTAAAGACCGCATTGGATTACACAAAATCATTCTACTTACAATTAGATATGAATGAAGCTAAATTAAAGTGAGATGAAGAATCTTATTTATATTGACACTTTCCCTCACTACGTTAAATCTAAAGAGTTGATAAGTCATATTAATAATGAATCAACTTTCTTTACAACCAACAGAAAAATTTATGACAAAATTAATAACATCAATAAGCTATATGTTAATCCAAAAAATTTACTAAGATTGGCATTTTTGATATTACATATTAGAAAGAATGAGTTTTTTTCAATATGTGTAGCGCGAACCGATGCACTAGTTTTCCAATTATTATTTAAATTTTGTGCTTTCAAAGAAGTCTATACATTTGATGAAGGCCTTTACACCATTAATAAACACTCAATTTATAACTCACAATTCAAAATAGAACGAAGTTACCATACAAGGTTATACCTTCTTAATAGGATTTTAAATTTTCCTATTCCCGCAGCATATTTCTATAAGAAAAATTCTAAGCATTATACTTGGTTTTCTAAATCAGCTTTCTCAAATTCTATTATTGATAAATTTAAAATCATAGACCTTAACAAACCCCTATTGAAAAAAAATAAAAAACTTAAAATTATGATTGGTCAGCCATGGCATTACATGATTTCAGATAGTCATATAAAAAAGCTTTTTAAATTTATCAATATCTCGGAATTCAATATTTACCTTGAGCATCCTAGAGAAAAACTGCACTTATATGAATCTTTAATAAATGAACAAATCTCTATCTTAAGAGTAAATCCCTCTTCAGAAGAATTTTTAAGGTATCTGGATCAAAATAATGTAGAGATTTATTCTTTAACAAGCACCTTGGTTTGCAATGTACCAGACAACTTCTCAATATTTATAATTAATATTGATAAAAGCAAAAAAAGACTCATTTATGACCAAGAAAATTTATATCTTGCACTTAGTGGTATGAATAAGACGTTTCAAAAAATAAACCTTTAATGTCAGGAACTAGGCTCTATTTATTGTTAAAAATTGATAAAAATCTTATCTATTTCTCAAAACATTTACTGCATTTAAAGACTTTAAACACCTATTCCAAAATAAGTTAAGCCTTTTTTCTTGATTTCGGAAGCATTTAATAAATTCCTACCATCAAAAATTGTTTTTTGTTTGAGAGTCATCAAAAGATCAAAATCTGGTTTTTTAAATTCATTATGCTCTGTAGCGATAATTAAGGAATCACACTTTTTAATATTATTGTATTTATTATTAATGAAGCATATATTTTTTAAACTAGCTAAGTCTTTCTTAGCGTTTGCAGTTGCCAAAGGGTCATATACAAATACTCTCTTATAATGTTTCGAAATTCGTTTAATGAGCTTTATTGCAGGCGATTCACGTGTATCGTCAGTATTGGATTTAAATGCAAGACCCCAAACTAATACGCTACCTTTTTTAGTAGAAGAGTTTTTTAAAATTTTTTTTGCAAAATATTTAATTTGTTCATTATTTGATTGTTTAACTGCTCTAGGTATAAGAGTTGGTATATTATTTTTCTCAAACCGATCAATCAATCCATCAAGATCTTTTGGAAAACATGAACCTCCAAATCCTATACCGGAGTTTAAAAAATGCTCCCCAATTCTTTTATCTAAAGACATACCCAGCTTGATCTCATTTATATTGCCTCCATAATGATCGCTTAGTCTCGCAATTTCATTTATAAAAGCAATTTTTGATGCTAGAAAAGCATTTGATGCATATTTAATGATCTCAGCAGACTCAATCGAAGTGAAGACTAGACTATTACTACTTTTAATAAAATTTTTATAAATTAACTTAGATATTTTCTTAACATAATTATCTTTTATACCAATTATGATTCTATCTGGATCTTTAAAATCCAATACCGCATCACCTTCTTTTAAGAATTCAGGATTTGATGCAAATAAAACTTTTAAATCTTTTTTTAATATTTTTGAAAGATATCTTTCTGCAAAATGATTTGTACCAACAGGTACTGTAGACTTAATATAAATAACGACATCTTTTTGAAGGTGTTCCCCAATAGATCTTAGAGAGCTCTTCAGAAAATTTAAATTAGGTTCTCCGTTACTCTTTGAGGGAGTTCCAACACATAAAAAAATTGCATCCACATTTCTAAGAGATTTTTCATAGCTCGATGTAAACTCTAAATTTCCAGATCGTACTCCTTTAAGAACAATTTTTTCTAAACCATTTTCGTAAAATGGAATTTGACCAATTTTAAGTTTTTTAAGTTTTGATTTATCTATATCAATGCACTTTACTGTATGCCCGCATTCAGCAAAGCATGCAGCCGTCACAAGTCCAACATAACCACTTCCAATTACTACTATATTCATATAAATGTTATTTTTTTATGGAGGCTGAAGCCGGAATCGAACCGGCGTAAACGGCTTTGCAGGCCGCTGCATAACCACTCTGCCATCCAGCCTAAACCTGAATTATAGTTCATTAATTAATCAGGAGATAGAAATAACACCTCATACCATTATAATTAACAAAATTTAGTATGAATGATATAAAAATATTTCTAGAGAGTGTTTCTACAGTTTTAAAACTTTTTGGTAGATCAAAAAAATATCTTGTTTTTGTTATTGGTATTTTTTTCATCGTAGCATTAGTTGATATGATTGGAATCTCATTAATTGGACCATACGTTGTTGTTTTCTTTGACTATGGAAAACTTATTAGTGACTATCCTTTCCTATCAAATTTCTCACAACAGCAACTTATCATTATTAGTAGCGCTATTCTCATTTCAATTTTCTTAGTTAGAGCCGTCGCTTTATGGATAATACAAGATTACATACTTCGTATTTCATTTAATAGACAAATAGATTTAAGAAGAATGATAATAACAAGCTTTTTGAGTCAAGATTATTCGTCTAGAGTCAACAAAACAACTGCTCAATATCAAACTGCACTCATGGCATACTGTCAGAACTTTGTTCAGTCTTTAATGAATACATTTAGACTATTAGTCGAGTTAACATCTGTAGTCATGATACTAACCTTGCTTATGGTTACAAATTTAACTTTTTTTATTATCTCAGGGTTTTTTGCAATATTAGGCTTAATACTAATGACAAGAATTTTTTCTAGAGATTTTGTGAAGTGGGGTGAAAATAAGAACAAAGGATTGAATGAGCTTGTTACAAGTATGAATGACGTTTTAACTGGAATAAAAGAAGTAAAAATTCTAGGTATTGGCAACATTTTCGAGAAGAAGGTTTTAAAAGGTGCAGAACAAGTTGCAGCAGCAGAACGAAGATTATATCTACATTCTATTATTCCAAGATATATTTTAGAACTGTTATTGGTAGCTATCATTTGTATGCTGCTCGGAGTTTCATTCTTTTTTCAGTTAGAAACTCTTGAAACATTATCTACGCTGTCTATTTTTCTTGTAGCTGCAATGAGACTTTTACCCTCAATGAATTTATCAATAGCCTGTATAAACGGTATTAGCTTAAATATTGATGGTGTTCGTAATTTAAAGAGTGAGCTTGATGAAATGCTTATTATTACTAGCAATCAAGATGTTGAAAATAAAGCTAATACATATAGCGACTTTAACGAAATTAAAATTAATAATCTAGACTTCAATTATTCAGATGGTAAAAGCATATTTTCCAATATAAATCTTAAAATAAATAAGGGAGATTTCATTGGCATCTCTGGGAGCTCAGGCTCAGGAAAAACAACATTAGTTGATTTAATCATGGGGCTCAATAAACCAACATCAGGATCAGTTCTAATTGACAATTCTTCTATCCATAATGATTTATTATCATGGAGAAAACAGCTTGCCTATTTACCTCAAGAGATCTTTTTAATTGATGGATCTATAATTGAGAACATTTGTATTGGTCATGAAATAAATAACATCTCCTATAAGCGTGCTGAAGAAATATGTAAAGATGTTGGTTTAGACACACTAATTAAATCTTTGCCTGATGGTATTAATACAAAAATTGGAGAAAAAGGTCTTAAATTTTCGGGTGGTCAGAGACAAAGAATAGCCCTTGCAAGAGCCTTTTTTAATAACAGGAAGCTTATTTTTTTAGATGAATCAACAAGTGCTTTAGATCATGATTCCTCTATGAGAGTGATAAGTACTATTTCTAAGTTATGTAATTCTGGTCTTACAGCAATCCTTATCTCACATAATGAAGAGCTATTAAAAAATTGCTCTAGGATAATTAATGTTGGTGATGGAGGTATATCTGAATCTTCTTTTGATTAAGCTTTATAACGATATTTTAAAATCAACAAATTCTGATTTATTTTCAATCTTATTTAAATCATTGTCTTTCAGAGCCTTATTTTTATAAGAGTTATATAGATCAATAATATCGGCTCTTGGATGTAATTCTCTTTTGCCTTTGTACCATTCAGGCTGCCAAGGTTGAGTAGACATATTTGTAAAATGAAGCTGATATATTTCTGAAATTGACAGATCTTCTCCATCTAAACAATTCCATCTTTTATCAATTTCTTGGACAAGCTTGGAACTAGCAATCAAATTCCTATGATACTGATGAGAGTTTGCATTTGACCTTAATTTCTTTATTTTCCATAAGTAATCTTTTGCCTTATCGCAATCTATAACCATTACACACAATTCATACCCCCATCTATTTCCTTTCCTTGCAGCAAATGGCTTACCTTGCATATCTATTTCAATCAATTTAGATATGTCTTTTAAATTAATCATATCCACATCTGTGTATATTACTCTACCCTTAAAATCACAAAATTCTGGAATACCCCACCTGAACCCACTAAATGGTGTGAACCATTTTCTAGTATTCCAGTTAGACCAGAAATCAGACCTACTATTACTTAGCCTCATCCAATTTATATCAAGCTCTGATTTACAATTCTCCCTAAGGGAGTATTCGTAAATAGTTTCAATTTCCTCATCAAAATTATTTGGCGAAGTTCCAATAAAAATTTTTGTACTCATTATGATAATTATATTTAATAAAATAATTTTTTCTCAATCAATGATAAATTTATATATCAATAAATTTTATAAAAAAATAGTATCCTTAAGATGTTACAATACCGCGTTTTTTGGGTGTAAGTATTAATGATTAAAAATTTTAAAATTGCTATCATAGGTCTCGGATACGTTGGACTCCCACTAGCAGTTCAGTTTGCAAAAAAATACGATGTAATTGGCTTTGATGTAAACCATAAACGAATTTCTCAATTGAGAAAGGGTCTAGATAAAACAAATGAACTATCAAATTCAGACATTATAAATGTCTCAAATTCTTTAACTTTTACGTCAAATGATAGTGATCTAAAATTTGCAAATTTTTATATAGTTACCGTTCCAACACCAATCAATCAAAGAAAGCAGCCTGATTTAACAAGCATCAAATCAGTTTCTAAGATGCTTGGTGGAGTTCTCAAAAAAGGAGATTTTATTGTTTTTGAATCAACTGTGTATCCTGGTGTCACAAGAGATATTTGTGTTCCAATAATTGAAAAAATATCCAAAATGTCACTTAACAAAGATTTCTACGTTGGATATAGCCCTGAAAGGATAAATCCCGGTGATAAGAAACATAAAGTTAGTGATATTGTTAAAGTTGTATCAGGCTCAAATAAATTTTCTTTGAATATTATTTCAAAAATTTATACCTCTGTAATCACTGCTGGAATTCATAGAGCTTCTTCAATTGAGGTCGCAGAAGCAGCAAAGGTAATAGAAAATACTCAGCGAGATTTAAATATTGCCCTAGCAAATGAACTTTCTATTATCTTTAACAAAATTGGAATTGATACAAAAGAAGTGATTGAGGCAGCTTCAACTAAGTGGAATTTTAGTCCTTATTATCCAGGTCTGGTTGGGGGGCATTGTATTGGAGTAGATCCATATTATCTAACATATAAATCAAAGCAAGTTGGACATAATCCTAGAGTAATATTATCCGGGAGGAGTTTAAATGATAACATGCCTCGACAAATAATCTCTTCACTGACTAAAGCATTAAAATTAAAAGATAAACCAATAGTCAATTCGAGAATTCTAATTCTTGGATACACTTTTAAAGAAAACTGCCCAGATATTAGAAATACAAAAGTTCATGATGTCATTAAGATTCTTCAGAAAAAAAATGCTGATATCACACTATTTGACCCCTTGATTAATAAGTCTGACCTTAAAGACATATTTAAGAATATATTGATTACAAGATTACCTAAGAAAAGTTTTTTTGATGCAGTTTTATTATGCGTACCACACGATGAATTTAAGAAAATGGGTTCAAAAAGAATTAGATCATTCCTGTCAACAGATGGAATTTTTTTTGATGTTAAATCCTTATTTAAAAAGAATGAATCTGATCTTAGGCTTTAATTTTAATATTTGAGTATAGAAAAAATGAGAATCTGTATAGTTTTACCCTCATTGATGGGGGGTGGGGCAGAGATTCTTTATATAAACTTAATTAAATATTGGATTTCAAAGGGTCATTCTCTAGACTTAATAGTGCTTACTGATTTAGATGACGAGACTTCAATTAGAGATCGGTTACCGAGTGAATGTGATGTTGTAGAAATTGGAGCAAAAAGAATTGCTACCTCAATATTTAGCTTAATAAAGATACTTTTTCAAAAAAAATACGAGATTGTTCTTACTGCAATGTGGCCTGCAACTATAGTAACTGTAATATGTTCATTACCTGTAATCCACAAAACAAAAGTTTTTGTAAGTGAGCACACAATTGTTTCAAACTATCAAAATAGCTTTACTTCTAGGAAACTGCACTCAATAACATCGTATATTTTTTACAATATGATTAATGGAATTATCGCTGTCTCTAATGCAGTGCGGGACGATATTATTAATGCTACAAGAATTAAAGAAGAGAAAATTGAAGTAATTTATAATGCTGTAGCATCAGGTAGATCGAAACCATCTAAAGAGCAAATTGAGCATTATCTTAAAGATCTATGGAAAGAAGATGTAAAGTATAAATTGCTTTCAGTCGGATCTTTGAAACAGGAAAAAGACTTCATTACACTGATAAACGCTTTTAATTTATTACCTATTAATATTAAAGATAACTGCATTTTAATAATATTGGGAGAAGGACCTGAAAGAAAAAATCTTGAATCGCTAATTCATCAAAGAGGATTAGACAAAAAAATTTTCTTGCCAGGATTCAAGCTAGATCCTTATCCGTGGTATTGTACAGCAGATTTATTTGTTCTATCTTCGAAATTTGAGGGATTTGGCAATGTGATTGTTGAAGCAATGGAAGTAGGACTACCAATAGTTTCAACAAGTACTGGTGGACCGTCAGAAATTTTACAAGAAGGTGTTTTTGGAAGTCTTGTTCAAATAAATGATCCTAATAAACTATCCCTATCAATTCAGGATATGTTAAATATTAAACATGACACTAATAAATTGATTAAAAGAGCTAAAGATTTCAGTGTTAGTAAGATTGGCGATAAGTATATAAAATATTTTAAGGCTAACTAATTGAAGATTACCTTTCTTACATATGACGGACTCTTAGATCCTTTAGGTAAAAGTCAGATATTGCCTTATCTCTTGAAGCTGCGACCACATGTCGATGAAATGCAAATCATCAGCTTTGAAAAAAAAGAAAAACTGAATTCAAAAGATTTTTTAGATTTATCTAAAAACTTATCAAATATGAACATTTTTTGGATTCATCATACATTTACTGCTTCAAAATTTTCGTTATTTAAGGTCATTGATATTGCTAATTTTTATAAATCTTTCATATGGAATTGTATAATTTTCAAGCCAACAATTGTTCATGCAAGAGGACATCCAATGGCAATATTCGCTTGCGCAATAAAAAAAATATTTAACTTTAAATTATTGTTTGATTATAGAGGTATGTGGCCTGACGAGAAACTTTCAAAAGGAACTTGGAATCTTAAATTTGCTACTCACAGGGTGATGTATAAATTTTTTAAAAAGTGGGAATTAAATTTATTGAGTAAATCTGATTATTTAGTTTTTTTAACTGAGCGCGTAAGGAATCATTTTATAAATTCTGAAAAACCTCTGATCAAAAAATCATCAATCATACCATGCGCAGCAGACTACACACTTTTCAATTTTTCAGATTATAGTAGTGAAAAAAAATTCCTTAAATCTAGCTTATCCTTTGAAAATAATTTGGTATTGGGATACTTAGGATCTATTGGGCCGTTATATGATTTCAAGGGCTATCTTAACTTAATAAAAGTAGGTCTTGAAAATCATCTTTCAATTTCTGGCTTAGTTATAACAAATAACCTTGAGGATGCAGAAGAAGAGATATCAAGATTTGATTTTAAAAAAAATAATCCTTCAATAAAGTGTCTAACTTTATCAAGAGAAGAAGTTCCAAAATACCTTCAATTATTTAGTTATCTAGTATCATTTTGTACAATTTCAAAATCTATTATTGGGGCATCTCCAACTAAAATTGGGGAAGCTCTTTCATTGGGGGTTCCTATTATCTCAAATTCTGGAGTAGGTGATATTGATTCAATAATTAATGAAACAAAATGTGGAATTTTGTTAGAAGATACCTCCATAGAAAGTTTACAGACTTGCATTAATGAATTAAGAAATCAAAGCTTTAATAAAGATTTTGTCAGAAAGGAATCACAAAAATTTTTTGATTTAAATATTGCTTTTAGAGAATACTTAAATATTTATAAAACCTTAGATTCTGATTCTTAGATAAAGAAAATATTTTAGAAATTTATAAGATACAATCAAATAAAAAATTTTTAGAATGAATTCAAATATAATCTTGCCGTACCTTAATAAAATATCGGTTGTAATTGCTGCAGCTGGAAAGGGCTCAAGGTCAGGATTAGATTATCCAAAATGCTTATTTAAAATTGACGACTTAAGTATCTTGGAGCGAATTATAAAAAAATTAAGGCATGTTGATGATAACCCAAAAATAATTGTAAGTCCTAGTGGGTATAGAAGAGTATTAGATGAATTAAGGGCTGCTAATTCAAGTGCGGATTTAATTATTCAAGATCATCCAAATGGAATGGGTGATGCAGTTTTGCAATTAGATCCGATAAACTCAGAACTAAATGAAAATATTCTCCTGATTTGGGGAGATGTACCATTTATTTCAATTGATACAATTAATAGAACAATTCTTAGGCATTTCACTCAAAATAATTCATTTACACTGCCAACAATTACTACTAAAAATCCATACACAATAGTTAAAAGAAATAAAGAAAATGAAATCTCTGGAATCATTGAGACCAAAAATAAATTAAAGAAAAGTATTCCATCATATGGCGAGAGAGATTTAGGATTATTTCTTTTTAAAAAAGATATAGTACTGAAATTGTTGAAACAAGATTTGCCAAATAAATTCAATAATGAAGACTCTGAGCACGGATTTTTATATTTGATTGAACATTTATTCAGAAATTATGAAAAAATTGGCAGTGTGAAAGTTAAGAACCTTAAAGAGTCTTTATCACTTAACTCAATTGAGGATTTACAAGCTAAATAGATATGTGCGGATTTGCTGGATTTATAAACAATGACAAGATCTCAAATCCAGAAAGGATTATTAAAGAGATGTCAGAGACCATTCTTTCTAGAGGTCCCGATGATTATGGTAGTTGGAATGATACAAACAAAGATATATTTCTTTGTTTTCGCCGATTATCTATTTTAGATTTATCTGAGCATGGCCACCAACCAATGCTATCAAAATCTAATAGGTACATAATACTTTTTAACGGAGAAATATATAATCATAATAACTTAAGGGATGAAATCAATAATGCTGTAACAGGGATAAAATGGCGAGGTAACTCTGATACTGAAACATTGCTTGCTAGCATAGAAATCTATGGACTCACTGAAACCCTTAAAAAATGCATAGGAATGTTTGCAATTGCTTTATATGATAATCAGAGTCAAAAACTATACCTTGCTAGAGATAGATTTGGTGAAAAACCTTTGTACTATGGTATTAGCTCAAGAACTTTATTATTTGGATCAGATTTAGCCGCTTTTAGAAAGCATCCTAGTTTTGAAAGTAAGATTTCTCCTAATGCTTTAAAACTATTCATGAATTATAGCTATGTTCCAGCACCATATAGTATTTATGAAGGTTTTTACAAAGTTCAGCCTGGCGAAATATTAACTATTGAAACTAATTCACTTAGGATTTTAAAGTCTTATTATTGGAATTTATCAGATGAATATTTGACATCAAAAGAAGATACTTTTGAGAGTTTTGATAGCGGATTAGAAACTCTAGAGCATGTTTTGATAAAAGCCATAAAAAGGCAAATGATTTCAGATGTTCCATTAGGAGCGTTTCTAAGCGGCGGTATAGACTCATCATTAATTGTTTCCTTAATGCAATCTCAATCCATAAATCCTGTAAAGACTTTTACTATTGGTTTTGAGGACAGATCATATGATGAGTCGCCTTACGCAGCTAAAGTAGCCTCCTATTTACAAACTGATCATACAGATGTAAAACTGACGCATAAAGATGCAATTGATGTAATACCCAAGTTATCATCTATATATTCAGAACCATTTTCAGATAGTTCTCAAATCCCTACATATCTAGTATCTAAAATTGCAAAAGAGAATGTAACTGTAGCTTTATCTGGCGATGCAGGTGATGAAATGTTTGCAGGATATAACAGATACTTTTGGGGTGAGAATGTATGGAAGTATATTTCTTGGATGCCATTTCCATTAAGAAGGCTTATTGGATTAAGTTTAAATAACATACCATCGACCCTAAGCAAAACCACTGAAAGGTTTTTAAAATCTACCATCAATGAAGGGGGTATTAATTTTTTAGGTGATAAAATGAAAAAACTTGGAGCTAGATTGAATCATGTTCAAGATGACCTTTCTTTGTATAACAGCCTTTGCACTGAATGGCATGATAATAGTCACCTGTTTAAACAACATATATTTGAAGAACTTGATTCACAAATAGACTTAAGATTTATCGAATCATTAAACCAAGTAGAAAATATGATGTTAAATGATATTGATACATATTTGAAAGAAGATATTCTTACAAAAGTTGATAGGGCGGCTATGGCAAATAGTCTAGAAACTAGAGCTCCCTTTCTTGACCACACAGTTGCAAAAGAAGCATGGCGCTTTCCAAGTAACATGTTGTATAAAAAAACTAAAGGAAAATTGCCATTAAGGGCTCTACTATCAAAATACATTCCAGATAACTTGTATGAGAGGCCAAAATCTGGGTTTGGAATTCCTATTGGTGATTGGATAAAAAGTGAATTAAGTGATTGGGCTGAAGATTTACTTAGTCATGACTCAATTTCAGAAACAGATTATTTAAATCCACATACAGTTAAAGAAATCTGGAATAACCATAAAAATGGATCCTCACAAAACACCACAAAAATCTGGAATATTTTAACCTTTATCTCTTGGTCTCAGAACATTAAAAGATAAATATTCAACAAATGAATTCTGAAAAATTATATAATTACATGAACTCTTATGAATACAGAAAATAATACTGAATCTAACGAAATTTTTGAAATCTTATTCTATTTGTTTTCAAAGAAATGGTTTTTTGTAAAGTTGGGTTTTTTCTTTGCTATATTTTTTTCGATCATAGCTTTACTTCTTCCAAAAGAGTGGGAATCAGATGCGATTTTGGTAAATGTTGATTCTGGAACAGCTCCATCACAATCTGGTGCTTCCGCTATTGGTGGTCTAGCGCAATTAGCTGGCATAAATCTTAATACAGCAACCGCTGGTAGACTGAACATGAGTTTATATACAATCCTCTCAAGAGATTTTTTTAGACACCTTATAACATTCGATAATGTAAAAAGAGACCTAATTGCTATAAAAGGATTTAATGAGACAACCTCTGAGCCTATATACGATTCTAGTAAATATGATATTAAAGAAAATAAGTGGGTTGATGAGCCAACATTTTTTAAATCCTTTGAGGTTTATAGGGACTCAGTAAGCGCTGCTTTTTTAGATGACAAATCGCAACAATTTTTAGTTGTTAGGGTTAAACATAGTTCACCAATATTTGCCAAAGATCTTGTTGATCTGATTGTGCAAGAGATCAATGAAAAACAGAGAGGTAATGACATCAAAGAAGCAGATGCCTCTCTAGAATATCTCCAACAACAACTAATCGAAACAGAACAAATTAATATTAAAACTTCTATTAGTTCATTAATTGAAAATCAAATTAAGACTAAAATGTTTGCAAATGTTAGAACATATTATGTCATTAAACCCATTGATAATTCATACATACCTGAATTGAGGTCTAGCCCTCAAAGAACTAGGTTTGTATTAACATTTACGTTTATTAGCCTTCTTCTATCTGCTATTTTACTTTTAGTGCGTTTTCAATATAAGAAACTGAACACTTAGACTTCATGAATATTCTTATTACTGGATGTGCAGGATTCATAGGCTTCCATGCGTCAAAGAAATTTTTAGCTGAAGGATACACGGTTATTGGAATTGATAATCTAAATAAATATTATGATGTTCAGTTAAAGAAAGACAGACTAGAAAATCTAAAATCTCCAAACTTTAAATTTTATAGGTTAGATTTAAACCAAAAAGATAATCTAAGAGAAATTTTTAAAGACCACAACATTAACTATGTGGTTAATTTAGCTGCACAAGCTGGTGTTAGATACTCGCTGACAAATCCTGAAGAATATATGCATTCAAATATCCTTGGTTTTTTGAATATTCTGGAGATCTCAAAAGAGTTTAATGTCAAACATCTTGTTTATGCATCTAGTAGTTCAGTTTACGGGCTAAATAATAAAATACCTTTTTCAGTGAGTGATAATGTGGATCATCCTATATCACTTTATGCAGCCTCAAAAAAATCTAATGAGTTAATGGCTCACTGCTATTCACATCTTTTCAATATTCCGTCTACTGGTCTTCGATTCTTTACAGTATATGGTCCTTGGGGGAGACCAGATATGGCTTTATATATTTTTACAAAATCAATTATTGATGGAGAAGAAATTGAGCTCTTCAACAAAGGTAATATGTTACGAGACTTTACATACATTGATGATATTGTTGATGGGATTTTTAATTTAACAAATAAAATCCCCCAGGCGTCATCTCAATGGAATCCTGAAGATCCAGATCCAAGTTTCTCCTCCGCACCTTATAGAATTTTTAACATTGGAAATAATAAACCTATTAAATTACTAGAATTTCTTAAATTAATTGAAAAATCTGTTGGCAAAAAAGCTATTGTGAAATTAGCTGATATGCAGCCTGGAGATGTAGAATCAACTTTTGCAAATATTGATGCAATTAATGAGTATGTTGGTTTTAGACCAAAAACGGGTATTGAAGAGGGAATCAATAATTTTGTTAAATGGTACAAGAGGTACTACAAGAAAAATTAAAATAAGATGACGCCTTATTGGATTTTTTTTATTTCTTTCGCCGCACTAACACTTTTTGCATCACCATATAGTCTAAGCTCAAAGAAAAATCTTGAGTACAGAGAAATCTTTTATTTAGATCTCTTCAAGGCAGCTTGCGTAATCATTCTCGTTATATTTATAGGATTCAGGTTTGAAGTAGGTGGAGATTGGATAAATTATAAAGATATCTATTTTGATCTTGTAAATCAGGAATTATCAGATTCTATACAAATTTCTACAGATCCATTCTTTGGCTTTATAAATTGGATAGCCGGTCAGTTTTATTTATGGGATTCATCTGCATATGGATCGTTAAGGTGGAACATGAATCAGGATTTTCATGGATATATATTAGTTAATATTATTACTGCAATATTATTTAGTATTGGGCTGATTAAATTTTGTTTTGATTTACCTAGGCCAATGTTAGCGATTGTTGTTGCTACTCCGTACCTAATAACAGTTGTTTCCATGGGCTATGTTAGACAAGCTGCCTCATTAGGTTTAATTATGTATGGTTTTTCTTATCTCAAGGATAATAACTTGCGAAATTTTGTCTTGTTGTCACTATTGGCAGCATTAATCCATAAAGCTTCTTTAATAATGCTTCCCATGGCAATTTTTATTTCAACAAAAAATAGATTGCTTATCTTATTTGCAATAGGATTTTTATCGATAATATCTGGAATTATTTTATTAGAAAGCTACATTGAAAGGGTCTATCAGCACTATATTAATGAAGGATTATCCTCCTCAGGAGCAATATTTAGATTGGGTATGCTTGTACCTCCCTCATTAATATATTTGTATTACCAGTCCAAATTTGATTTGAACGATTCACTTATCAAATTATGGAGGCTATTTTCAATAGCATCAATAGTATTATTTTTGATGCTCTTTTTTACAAATTTTTCTACTTTTATTGATCGAATAGCATTATTTTTTTTACCTTTGCAAATGGTCGTTTTTAGCTATCTGCCTAATTTTTTTACGAAAAAAATGACAGGTTTAATCATTCTCAGTATTGTTGCTTATTCAGCTTTAGTCTTATTTGTTTGGCTTAATTTTGCAGATAATGCATGGGCATGGGTACCCTATGAGAATATTTTATTCTTAGAACAGAGTGAGATAAGCTATAAGGTTAGAGACCGCTAAAATTTAGTTGATTTTTTTCTTTTTTTGGAGAACTGAATTAGATGATTAATGTTGTGATATTTAATGGGGGGAGGGGAGCTGGAACAATAATCCCGGCCCTACAATCAATTGAAAATTTGAACATTACTTCAATTGTTAATGCATACGATGATGGAAAATCAACTGGAGAGATACGTAAGTTTTTTAATATGCTTGGTCCATCTGACATCCGAAAAGTTCAGCAATTGATGCTTCCTAAAAATGATCCAGACTTTAAATCTAATAATTGGATATTTGATTATAGATTTCCTATCAATCAATCTTCACAAAAAATTAAAAAAGAACTAGTTAAGGAAATTAATCATAAGAAAAATAATTTTTTTGGAAACAAATTTCATAATACTGAATTGATTCAACAGCTAAAGTTTTTTCTAAAAATCTTTATTAAGAATCTAGAGCTCATTGAAAGAGGTAGTAATTTTAAATCTTTTAATTTCAGAGATTGCTCGCTAGTAAATTGCATTTATGCAGGTGCCTTTATTCATTACAAAAGGAATATCGAATTTGCGTCATTAGAAATAGAGAAGCTATTTAATTTAACTGGCTCAGTGATTCCAACGAGTCTTGAGAATAAAAAACTCGTTGGAATGAGAAAAAATGGAGAAAT
>Ga0163110_10000341_pt1 | contig 21362 bp, 21 predicted proteins | sample CRUFie1St17metaG_FD_108703 | JGI IMG/M metagenome (GOLD analysis project Ga0163110, IMG submission 108703) | Marine microbial communities from the Costa Rica Dome - CRUD Field 142mm St17 metaG | ecosystem: Environmental > Aquatic > Marine > Oceanic > Photic zone | place: Costa Rica: the Eastern...
AGTGTTAAATCCAGCGCCAATATCATTAAGTGAATTTAATACGATTGCATCCAATTTTTTATTTTTTAATTTTTGCTTTGCATTAGCTAATTCGTTATCATTCTCAAGAGCAAAACCAATTATTCTTTGACTTTTTCTTTTAATAGAACTCAGACTTTTTATTATGTCTTTGTTTTCAACTAATTCTATTTTATTTAGTTTAGATGTTCCCTTCTTAATTTTATTTTTAAAAAATTTTAATGGCTTAAAATCAGAAACGGCTGCCGACATTATACAGATATCCACCTTAGGAAAAATTTTAAGACATTCATTATACATATCATCTGCAGAGATAATTCTTTGTAGGATTATATTTTCATCATCCGAAATTTCATTTGAAGGGCCTGAAATCAAATGAACTTGAGCACCAAGAGAAGCAGCTTTTTTTGCAATCTCAAAACCCATTTTACCACTTGATAAATTTCCAATAAATCGAACAGGATCAATCATCTCATAGGTTGGACCAGCTGTAACCAACAATGATTTACCAAAAAAAATTAATTTTTTTTTGATAGAGTTGATAATAATTTCAAGAATTTTTTCAGGCTCCTCTACCCTTCCTTCTCCGGATAAACCACTTGCTAGAGATCCTTTTCCTGGTTTGATCAAAATATCACCTTTTTTTTCCAAAGTTGAAATATTATTTTTAGTAGAAGAAGATTTATACATCTCTAAATCCATTGCTGGAGCAAAGAAAACTTGGGATTTACATGATAAGTAAGTTGCAATTAGTAAATTATCAGCATTACCTGTTACCATTTTTGAAATAGTAGATGATGTTGCAGGAACAATTAAAAAATAATCTGACCACTCAGCTAATTCAACATGATTATTCCAAATCTTAGATTCATCATCTTCTTCAAAAAAATTAGTTAAAACATTTCTTTTAGAAAGAGTCGAAAAAGTTAATGATGTTACAAAATCATGGGCTGATTTGGTGAAGATTACTTGAACATTTGCCCCATTTTTCTTTAATAACCTAAGTAATGTAATGGACTTGTAGGCAGCAATTCCGCCAGAGACGCCAAGCAGGATATTTTTATCCTTGAGAACCGACATATAAATTTATTTTTCCTCCTCCGGCTTTCTGTGGTATATTTTTTCAGATAACCAATTATCAATGGCTATGGCATGAGCTTTGGGAAGTTTCTCATAAAATTTTGAAACTTCTATTTGTTCTTTATTTTCAAATATTTCTTCCAAGTTTTCACTTGGTGTCGCAAATTCCTCGAGCTTACTAATCAGCTCCTTTTTAATATCCTCATTAATTTGTATTGTTCTCTTTGAGATAATTGAAATTGCCTTGTATATATTTTCAGACTGTGAATCAATTTTATCTCTATCGTATGTTACAGTTGAGGTTGGAGCATTTACTTTTTTAAAATCCATAGTTTTATGATTTGTCGGCCGCAAATATAGCAATTTCTTTCTCTACAGCCTTAATCTTCTTTTCAGATTCATTAAAAAATTTTGTTTCAGGATAGTCTTTGATTAGTTCATCGTACACTTTAACTGCATTATTTAATCTTTCAAGTCTTTTAGCAGGTATGCTATTTATTGCCAACTTATAATTTGAATCAAATAAATAATAAAGAGCATCCTCTCGATATGGGGTTCCTGGATAGTCTGAAATAAAACTGTTTAAGACCTTAATTGCCGATGTATAATCACGGATTGTGTTGTATTGTTTTGCAATTTCAAAAGCTTTAAACTCAAGTTTAATTCTTAATTCTTGAACTAAATCATTTGCTTCACTCAGTTTTTCAGAATATGGATAATAGTTTATAAAGTTTTGTAATTTCTCAATTGCTTTTCGAGTGTCATCTTGATCTAAGCTATGTTTGGGTGATTGTTTATAGTAACAGTAAGCACCTAAAAATGCAGCTTCCTCCACTTTTTGACTAATTGGATATGACTTCACAAAACTTTCAAACTGAAAAGCTGCCAAAACATAATTTTTTTTATTTAATAAACTATTTGCATAGAAAAAAGTAATTCTTTCTCCTTGTGGTTTTCCTCTGTATTGTGGTTGAATTTGTTCAAATAGTGTACTAGCCCTTCTCCATTCTTCATTCTCATAATACTTTTCAGCCATCTCATACTTTAATTTAACATCCTCGTTTCTTAGAAGTTTTTGAAATTCATTACACGAATTCAAAAAAAAGAATAAAAAGGCGACAAAGATTATTTTTAAATTTCTATTCATTAAAATTGTTTTTTTTTATAAAATGAGATATTCTAACTTTTAGATCATCTGAAACAGTTGTCAAAGGTAATCTAACTTTATCATTACACAAATTTAAACATTGAAGTGCATACTTAATCCCTGATGGATTTCCTTCCTCGAAAATTAAATTAAAAAATTCATTCATTAAAAATGTTGAAGATTCAAAAGTTCCTATTTCCTTAACAACGTTTGGAACTTTATTGTCATTTTCCCAAATTAAAGATAGATAAGTATTATGCATATATTCAGGATATGCATTGGCAGCCACTGAGATTATTCCATCAGCACCGTTTCTTATAGCATCAATCATTGTAAAATCATCACCGGAAATAATCAAAAAATTTCTTTTAAGCTTTTTTCTAAGTTCCAAAATTCTTGACACGTCTCCTGATGCTTCTTTAACACCAATAATTTTATCGGAATATTCACTCAATCTTATAATTGTTTCATTTTTCATATCGCAAGAGGTTCTTCCTGGAACATTATAAAGTAATAGAGGAATTGGTGATACATCACATATATTTTTAAAATGTTGAAAAATACCCTCTTGAGACGGTTTATTGTAATAAGGGCATACAGACATTATTGCTTCAAAGCCCAATAAATTAGTTTTTGAAATTTGTTGAGTTAAATATCTTGTATCATTAGAACTGACTCCAAGTATTAGCGGTATTCTGTCTTTGAAAGCATCAAGAAAAATTGAATTGGCTTCTTCTTTTTCATCATTATTAAGGACTGATGATTCGCCTGTTGTGCCCTGAACTACAGCATATGAAATACCATTATGGAATAAATGATCACTGATTTTATAAATAGATTCCTTATCAATTTTATTATTTTGGTCAAATGGTGTAATAACAGCTACTCCAACACCAGCGAATGGAGATTTATTTTTTTCCACAATGAATGGATTAATTTTATAATTACCTTTTAAAATGAAATTACTCACTTTATATATTTTAAGTATTTAATTAGTTGATTTCTAAACTTTCCAAAATTATTAAAAATGTCGGTAAAGATAATATCATTGATATTTTGGTTTGAACTATCAAAACCAACTCTAAATTTTGCTCTTGTTTTGGATGATAATAATGTTAATATTCTGTTATCCCCAAAGTAATTAATTAACATGTCATAACTACTGGATGTAAATTCCTCCGCATCAGCTGAAATAATATTCCCATAAAAGTTTATAGATTTATCAGATATTCTCATTTTACAAAAAGGGTCATTGTAAAAACTATTAGAATAACTAATTATCTTAATATCTTTTTCTTTTAAACCCATTTCGATGGCTAAATCCAAAATATCCGAATAATCCAAGTCTAGGTTTGTATCAACTATGCATCCAATAGACTTTATTGGTTTTTTTGGTGATCTAGTTGATGATTTTAATATCAATATAGACTCCTTTATCTTCTTTTCAAGAAACCTTTCTTTTAAATTATTAAAAAGTTTTTTTAACATTAAATTTTAATTTGATAAAAACTGATAAATTCCTCGATTGATAGGGTTTTTATTCCTAATTTTTCAGCCTTCTTAATTTTTGAGGGTCCAGGTGACTCACCTTCAATAATTAAAGATTTTGATGAAATATTACTTGATACTCTTCCACCATTATTAACTATTATTTCTTTTATTTTGTCTCTGTTAAAATTCTCAAATGTACCAGTAACTACAAAACTCAATCCTTTAAGTGATGATCCAGTAATCAAGTTTATATTTTGATGAAAAATAAGACCATGATTTTTTAATCTTTCTATTAACTCAAGATTTTTTGCAAAACCAAAGTATGCAATTAAACTGGCAGCTATTTTTTCACCAATTTCGTCGACATTTAAAATATCTTCATGGTTTGCGTTTATTAATTCATCAATTGATTTAAAATGTGTGGTTAATTTTTTTGAAACGGTTTCACCAACGTATCTTATTCCTAAACTAAATAGGACCTTGTTAAAAGGTTGTTTTTTGGATTCATTTATTGCAATAAAAAGGTTTTCAGCTGACTTTTGTGCCATTCTTTCCAGTCCCACTAACTGATCAATTTTGATATTATATATATCGTCAAAGTTTTTAATAATATTTTTTTCTAATAATCTTTCAATTGTTTCTGAACCAAAACCATCAATATTCATTGCTTTTCGTGAGATAAAATGTTTGAATCTCCCAACTATCTGAGGATGACAATTTAAACTATTAACACAATAATGTTGAGCTTCCTCTTCAATTTTTTGTAATTGGCTATCGCAACTTGGACAATTTTGAATGAAATTTACTTTTGATTGTGAATTATCTCTAAATTTTTTATCCACAGATATAATTTTAGGGATAATTTCACCACCTTTTTCGACAAATACTATATCATTATAAAACAAATCTAATTTTTCTATTTGTTCTTCATTATGAAGTGTAGCTCTTTTAACTATCGTACCATTTAATAACACTGGGCTTAGATTGGCTACAGGTGTAATTGCACCTGTACGACCCACTTGATATGTTACATCTATAAGTTTTGTTGATACCTGTTCAGTTTTGAACTTAAAGGCTATTGCCCATCTAGGAAATTTGGATGTAAAACCTAATTTGGTTTGCATTTTAAAGCTGTTAACTTTTACTACTATACCATCAATTTCAAAATCTAGATTTTTTCTCTCAGTATCCCAAAAATTGATATAATCAAAAACCTCATTTAAATTTTTACAATACTTATGAGTACTGGAAATATTAAATCCTAACTCATTTGCAATATTCAATGATTCAGACTGCGTTTTGAATGGATTATTATCAGAAACAATTTGAAAAAAATAGCATTTAAGTGGTCTTTTTCTTGCTTCTTTACTGCTCACTAATTTAATACTTCCAGATGCAGTATTTCTGGGGTTCATATAGGGCTCCTCATTATTTTTTAACCTTATTTTATTTAATTCCTCAAAATCCCTTTTTTCAATTACAACTTCTCCTCTTATATCAAAATCATAATCAATTTTTTTTAATGTTTTTAATGGTATTGTATTTATAGTCTTTACATTTTTCGTAACATCATCTCCCCTCTGGCCATCACCCCTAGTTAAAGCTCTAACCAGACTGCCATTTTTATAGCTTAATGAAATTGAAACACCATCAAGTTTTAATTCACAAGAAAAAGATATGTTATCAGTATTTAAAATTTTAACCAAACGATCTTTCCATTTAATTAATTCCTCTTTTGAATATGAGTTCTCCAAAGAATACATTGGAAAATTATGTTCAACAGAGTCAAAATCATTATTTAGAGAGCTTCCAATTCTTTGTGTTGGTGAATTTGGATCCTTATAATCTGGATATTTTTTTTCTAATTCCTCTAGATCTTTAAGCATTTTATCAAATTCTAAATCAGATATCTCAGGTTTATCCAACATATAGTATAGATAATTATGTCTATGTAATGAATCCCTCAGTTGATATATTTTACTTTCAATGTTCATTTTTGAGCTGAAATCATTCTTTTTTTTCCGAATAAATCTTTTTTAATAATAATTTTTTTAAAGTTATTAATCTTTAGCATATTCTCTAAAATATTTATCCTTGATGAGTGGGACTCAAAATATAAGAAACCATTTTTATTTAATAATGTCTTAGACTTATTAATGATATTTTTATAAAAAATCATATTATCATCGCTTTCCACAAAAATAGCTGAGTGAGGTTCAAAATCTTTTACTTTTGAATCAATCATTATCTTTTCTTTAATGTCAACATATGGTGGATTAGAAACTACCACATCAAATTTTGCTTTTACACTGTTTTTTTTTAAAATGTCTACTATTTTAAAATCCACATCTATGTTGTTAATTTCTGCATTTTTTTTGGCTAACTCAATTGCCTTTGTCGAAATATCCCAAGCTTCAACTTTAGCATTACTAATGTATTTTTTTAAAATAATTGCAATGAAGCCTGAGCCAGTACCAATATCAAGAATATTTGAATTTTTTCTAGTGTTAGAAATTACCCAATCACATAATTCACCTGTTTCTGGTCTAGGAATTAATACATTTTTATTAAGATAAAATTTAAGATTTTTATGCACTACTTCACCTAGAACATATTGTATAGGCATATTTTTACTTAACAATTTTACTTTGTTGAAAATATTTTGAAATTGAGTTTGATTTATTTCTTTATTTGGGCATTGCAAATAATCAACTTTAGATAAATCAAGATAAAAATTAATTATTGTAAAAAATAAAGAGTCTATTTCTCCTCGAGAATGACTCTGATTTAGTTCATCATGAAAAAACTTTTTTAAAGAACCTAATTTCATAACTTTAGTGTCATCCATACAGGGCATGAGCTATGACCTGTATCACCCATTGGATGATCTATATAGACGAATCCGTTTTTTTTATAAAGATTTTGAGCATCAATCATATTGTACATGGTTTCAATATAACAAAGATTGTATTGGCTTTTCTTAGCAAAATCAAGACATTTAGTAATTAAATTTGATCCAATACCCTTGCCTCTGATATTAGGTAAAAAATACATTTTTTGAAGCTCACAAATATTTTTGTTTGTTCCTTTAAGCTTAGATATTCCAGCACCTCCACAAATAATATTATCTGCTAAAACAACATAATAAATTGAATTATTTTCAGTGTAAGCATTTGACATATTATCAAGTTCGTCATCCTGAAGAGCAGTCCCATGATCAGGGACACCGAACTCAGTCATAACACTGATTAAAACTTGTTTAATTTTGTGATTATCTTTCTCTTGTATTTCTCTTATATCAATTTTCATTTTATTAAATTACAATAAGATTTAATAATAGCGTATATATTTATGAACCATCAAAATTTAATGCAAAGATGCATTGATTTAGGACAAAAAGCACTTGGAAAAACCTATCCAAATCCAAACGTTGGTTGTTTACTTTTTTATGATGGTAAAATAATATCAGAGGGCTTTACCAGTAAACATGGGGAAAATCATGCAGAAATTAATGTTATTAATAATGTAGATGATTATGATATTTTGAAAAAATCAACCCTATTTGTTACATTAGAACCTTGTTCACACTACGGCAAAACACCTCCTTGTTGTAATGCAATTTTTAAAAAAAATATTAAGAACGTGATTATTGGATGTAAGGATCCTAATGTACTTGTTAATGGAGGTGGTATTAATTTTTTAAAAGATAACAATGTAAGTGTTAAATATGGTGTTTTAGAAAATGAATGTAAAGAACTACACAAAAGGTTTTTTACATTTCATAAAAAAAGAAGACCATATATTATTTTAAAATGGGCTGAAACAAATGATGGTTTCATAAGTCCAACAAAAAATAAAAGTGGTAGACCATACTGGATTTCCAATAATTTCAGTAGACAGCTAGTTCACAAATGGAGAAGTCAAGAGCATGCTATTTTAGTAGGTGGTACAACTTACCGAACTGATAATCCAATTTTAGACTCTCGTAATTGGGATAAGAACAATCCGTCTAAGTTCGTTATAACGAGAAGCGGAAAAATTCACAATAAAAATTTTCAACTTATTTCCAATAATCACAAACTTAAAATTGATGAGCTCAACAAATCCCTCTTTAAAAAAAATATTCAATCAATTATTGTTGAAGGAGGTAAAAAAACATTAGATATGTTCATTAAAAATAATTGTTGGGATGAAGTAAGAATAATCAAAAATGAAAAAAAAATATTTGAAGGTATTAAGTCACCTAAAATAAATTTAGAGCCAAATAATGAGTTTAAAATTAATGATGATTTAATTCAAATATTTTTTAATTAAAAATAGCATTAATTATTTTTTTTGGACATCTGATTGGCTTACTAGTTTGTTTATTTAAAAAAACTAACTTGGTATAGCCTTCATTGATTAATTCTGTTTTTTTGAAGATTTTGTAATTAAACTCAATTGAGTAGGATGGTTCACTAATTAAAGTAGTTTGTAAATCTAATTCATCTTCAAAATAAGCTGGTCTTCTAAAAGTTATATTTGTTCTTACAACAGGAAGAATTATTCCTTCATCCTCTAATTTTTTATAAGAAAAACCTATATTTTTAAACCAGGCTAACCTACCAATCTCGTAGTACTTAAGATAATTACTATGGTGAACATATGACATCGAATCTGTCTCCGAATATCTAGCTATTATTTTTGAATTGAATGATTTTTTTGTATTAAAATTCACCTATTTATTGTTGTTTTATAAGTTCAAAAAAACTTTTTTAAAAATCAATAGTAAAATGATTTTTTTTTAAAAAAAAAATGTACATATTTGTTTGACTTATTAACAATTGAATTAGTTCTCCGATTCAATCGTCTAGTAACAACAATTTAAAAATATTATATAAGTATGAGCTTAGAATCTGTGTGGAATAATTGTCTTGAGTTTATAAAAGATAACATACAAGAACAGGCTTATAAAACATGGTTTGAACCAATTCTTCCAGTCAAATTAGATGATAATATTCTTAGTGTTCAAGTGCCTAGCAAATTTTTTTATGAATGGCTTGAGGAGCACTATGTCAAACTGCTAAAAATTGCATTAACTAAAGAGCTAGGTAAAGAGGCCAAACTTGTTTATGTTATTAAAATGGAGAATTCCTTTGGATCTGCTAAGTCCTTCACTGAAAAAATACCTAGTGAGTATAAACCTAAAATGAAATCACAAAAGATCGAGGGATCTTCAACATACTTTAAGACAGAATTAACAAACCCCTTTGTAATTCCTGGTATTAAAAATTTAAAAATTGATTCCCAATTAAATCCAAATTATAACTTTAATAATTTTTTGGAAGGTGATTCAAACCGGTTGGCTAGATCTGCTGGTTATGCAGTTTCTAATAGACCTGGTGGAACATCATTTAACCCATTGTTGATATTTGGAGGAGTTGGCTTAGGTAAGACTCACTTAGCCAATGCCATTGGCATTAACATAAAACAAAAATTTCCTGAAAAAACAGTTTTATACATATCTGCTGAAAAATTTACACAACAATATATTGAGTCAGTGAAAAAAAATAATAGAAATGATTTTATTCACTTTTATCAACTCATTGATGTTTTAGTAATTGATGATGTTCAATTCTTTTCAGGAAAGTCTGGTACACAAGATGTCTTTTTCCATATTTTTAATCACCTTCACCAAAATGGTAAACAACTTGTTCTTACGTCAGACAAAGCACCTGTAGACATGCAAGAAATTGAACAAAGGCTTCTCTCAAGATTTAAATGGGGACTGTCAGCAGAACTTCAGACGCCGGACTACGAAACAAGAGTTTCAATTATCAAAAACAAACTAAATCGTGATGGAGTTGAAATGGATGATGAGATAATTTTTTATGTAGCTAAATACATCAAAACAAATGTAAGGGAATTAGAAGGTGCTATAATCTCACTGATGGCTCAATCATCATTTAACCGTAAAAACATCACAATTGAACTTGCTAAAGTTATAGTTGAAAAATTTGTCAAGAATACCAAGAAAGAAATTTCAATAGATCATATTCAAAAGGTTGTTTCAGATTATTTCCAAATGGATGTTTCAACTCTCCAATCTAAAACCAGAAAAAGACATATTGTTCAAGCAAGGCAACTTGCAATGTTCTTTTCCAAAAAATTTACTAAAGCATCCTTAGCAAGTATAGGGACTAAAATTGGCCGCAGAGATCATGCCACTGTTTTACACGCTTGTAAAACAGTAGACAACCTTGCTTTTACTGATAAACAATTCAGAAAATATGTTGAGGATTTAAATAAAAAATTCGCTGATTAATTTCTTTTAGGCTTTCTTACAGCAGGAATATTTTCCAAGCTATAATCTTTAAAAATATTTATATAATCTGAAATTGATGTGCCATTTGCATCTCTTTTATTTAGGTCAGGATCGCAATGGCTTCTCAGATATTTTTTTACATTTCCAGGTCCAGACAAATGAGCAGCAGCAATTATCCCAGATTGACTAACATAAATACCATTGAGATATCTATTTGAATACCAAGATATTTCTCTTCTCAATATCCATTTATTTCTCATTACATTCATTAAAAACACCTCTTCTTGGAGTGCTGGATTAGATTTATAATCCGACAAATTTCGAACTCCATACATCTTCAGGGTCTCTTTTCCAAATTGGTACTTACCCATATACCCAAATCTATTTACTTTATTATAATTTGAACCAGATTCAAAAAACCCTAAAAAGTTTTTAAAACCCACATAATCCTTAACTGTGAAAGGAATAGGAATATATTTAAGAGACGATTTAAGTTCTATTTTAACTGTGTATACTGAGTTGTTGTTAGGGGCTGGAAGGTCTGGACTATCAGCTAAAAAGATAGTCAGAAAAAAAATAAAACTAATTTTTAAATTATTCAACATTACTGTCAAAGCAACTAATTTAACTTAGTTAAATACAGCACAAACATAAGAAATTTTATAATTATCTGATTTTTAGGTAATTATCTTCTAATATTCCTTTCTTTTAACCACTTTGTGTACTGTCTTTTTTTCTTGTTGTGTTCAGAAAGTGTTTTAGAAAATAAATGATATCCAGGGTTGGACACATCAGCTACAAAAAACAAAAATGAGCTTTCGGAAAAATTAATTACTGACTCAATTGATGAGATATCGGGTGTTACAATTGGTCCAGGGGGTAGTCCTTTGTAGTAGTATGTATTATACTTTGACTTAATTCTCAAATCTTTGTAAAGGACCCTTCTTATTACCTTGTCAAATCCTTCTTTTTGTTTAATAGTATAAACAACAGTAGGATCCGCCTGTAGTTTCATGTTTTTTCTTAATCGATTTAAGTAAACTCCTGAGATTGTTGGTCTTTCATCTACCTTTGGAGTTTCTTTTTGGACTATAGATGCTAAAACCATTACTTCAACTGGGTTTAAATTTATTTTTTTAATTTTTTTAATTCTATTATCATTCCAAAACTTATCAAACTCTTTTACAATCCTTTCTCTAAACTCAATAGCATCAGTATTCCAAAAGAATTCATAAGTATTTGGAATAAATAAACTGAAGACAGAATCTTCATCTAAATTCAAATCATTCAAAAATTCATTATCATAAAAAGCCTTTAAAATACTTAAACTATCAGCTTCAATTTTTTTGGAAATGGTACTTGCTAACTTATTTATAGTTTCAATATTATTGAAAGTAACTTTGACAGGAATATTTTTAGATCTAAGAGAATTAATAATTTCATTATTATTGTAATCTTTCTTTATTTCAAATCTACCTGCCTTAATATTTAAAAGATACTCCTTTTGTAAAGCTGCTTTTTCAAAGGTTTCAAGGTCAATTAAATAATTTGATAATGAATCTATTAATTGTGATTTTGTCGAATTTGATGGTATTTTTAAATAAATGATGTCATCAGAAAAATTAGTGTTTTTTTTGAAATAGGTCTCGTATAAACTAAAAATAAAAAAACCAGCAGCGCAACAAAAGAGAAATAATATTAGATATCTAATTTTTTTCATAGTCTATCTCACCAGAAAAAACTTTTTTTACTTTTCCTGATAAGTAAATATCATAAAAATTATTATTATCATTCTTGAATTCAACAAATAAATCACCTCCTTGAGTTTTTACTGAGACCTTTTCTAAATCAGAATTTGATAAAATAGAAAATGACAGTGCAGCAGCAACTGCTCCAGTGCCGCATGATAATGTTTCATCTTCTACTCCTCTTTCATATGTTCTTATTTGAATTGTTTCATAATCTACAAATTTGACATAATTTACATTAACACCTTCAGATTTAAATTCCTCGGATTTTTGAATATCTCGTGAAGTTCTCAAAATATCTATATCAGAAATATTTTTTAAAATTTTAACTAAGTGTGGTGAACCACTATCAATAAATATATCATCATTAATTAGTTCATATCCTTCAACATTTTGCATTGAAATCTTTATATAATCGTCAAATATCTCCCCATTATGTATACCATCAAATGCCAAAAAATTTGATTTTTCTTTAATAATATTTTTTTGATAGCAGAAGTGAATAGCACACCTTCCGCCGTTGCCACACATTGAACTAAGATTACCATCGGCATTGTAATATACCATCTCAAAAGGTTCTTTTTTCGATTCATTAATTAAAATCAACCCATCAGAGCCAATACCAAAATTTCTATCGCAAAGATTTTTAATTAAATCATTAGATGTGTTTGGAAAGGTATTTGATAAATTATTAATGATAATAAAGTCATTACCACAACCCTGGTATTTGTCAAAAGATATTTTCATGTAACAATATGTAAATATAGCTCAACATGTTAAAAAGAAGTTAAATATTAAAAAAGAAAAATTTAAAAAAATTAATTTTATAAAAAAATTGGTATGAAAAAAATAAAGCTCACATATAACATATTGCTGACCTTGTCAATTGTAGGTCTAGCAATTTATACTTTAACTGATAAAGAAGATTATCCTGAATTAAAAAGCAACGTTTTAAATACCGTTTTAAACTCTGAAATTAATAATGATAAACCACAAAAAAATAAAAATATTATTATTAGGAATCCAGATTTTACTGTAGCTGCAGAAAAAACTATAAATAGTGTTGTGCACGTTAAAAATACAGCTAGAGCTAAAAGCTCTAATAGCTTATGGGATTTATTTTATGGGAATGAAAACGATCGTACCACAGTTGGAACTGGATCAGGTGTAATCGTATCAAGTGATGGATATATAATTACAAACAATCATGTGATTGAAAATGCCACTCAAATTGAAATAACAACTAATGATAATAAATCTTATGATGCAGAATTAATAGGAACTGATAAAAATTCTGACATAGCTGTATTAAAAATAAATGGTGAAAGTAGATTTCCGTACATAAGATTTGCAGATTCAGATCAAACAAAAATTGGAGAATGGGTTTTGGCTGTTGGTAATCCATTTAATTTAACATCAACCGTAACAGCTGGAATAATAAGTGCAAAATCAAGAGATTTAAATGATTATGATTCAAAAAATCAATCCTTTATACAAACAGATGCTGCTGTTAATAGTGGTAACAGCGGTGGTGCACTTGTGAATATAAACGGTGATTTAATTGGAATAAATACTGCAATTCAAAGTACCAACGCTGGTTTTATTGGCTATTCTTTTGCTGTACCAAGCAATATTGCACGAAAAATTTATGAAGACATTTTAGAATTCGGTGATGTGCAAAGAGGATTACTTGGTGTAACTGGTCAAAGCTTAAATTCCCAAAACTCGAATGAATTAGGAATTGAAATAACTGAGGGTTTTTATATAAATGATACAGATCCTAATATGGGTGCTCACATTGCTGGAATTAGAAAAGGTGATATAATTCAACAAATTGATAATGTTAAAATAAATAAGTTCGCTGATTTATCAGGATACTTAAATTCTAAAAGGCCTGGTGACAAACTCAGTGTGAAAATTATTAGAGACAATAAATCTTTAAATATTGGTGTACAGCTAAAAAGAAGCACATATGTTCAATTTTATGGAATGCAATTAAAAGACGTAAGTGAAAGTGAATTAGAGGAACTAAATGCTGAAAATGGAGTTAAAGTTGTAATAAATCGAAATGGAACCCTTTTTAGGATGGGTGTTAGATCTGGTTATCTTTTGTCAGAAATTAATAACATAAAAATTTTGAATACATCAGATTTAAAACCTTTTGAAAAAGAAAATATTTTTCAAATAACATTTATTGACTTAAATGGAGAAAAAGAAAAACTTGTTTTTGATCAAGATTAATGAAAATTATTGATATAATTAGTGCTACACCACAGCTACTTGAAAGTCCATTTTCTGGCTCTATTATGAAAAGAGCTATTGAAAAAGGTATTGTTCAAGTCAATTTTCATGACTTAAAAGATTATGCAAGCAATAATAAAAAACAAATTGATGATTATCAGTATGGTGGTGGCTCAGGTATGGTATTAATGATTGAACCGATTGACAAATGTATTTCGAGTCTAAAAAGGAAAAACAAGTATTCTGAAGTTATATTTATGACACCTGATGCGAAAAAATTAACTCAAAAAATATCAAACAAACTATCCATTTCTGGGAATCTAATAATATTATGTGGCCATTACAAAGGCATTGATCAAAGAGTAAGAGACAACTTGGTATCTATGGAGCTTTCAATTGGAAATTATGTGTTATCTGGTGGTGAATTACCTGCAGCAGTTTTATGTGATTCAATTGTTAGATTAATTCCAGGCGTTCTGAATGACGAGACATCTGCTCTTGAAGATTCATTTCAAGACGGAATCATAGCTCCTCCAGTTTACACCAGACCCTCCTCATACAAAGAATTAGATGTCCCTAGTGTGTTACTTTCTGGAGATTCTAAAAAAATAAGTGAATGGAGGGAAAAAAAATCTGAAGAAAAAACGATCATCATAAAACCTTAAATACTAAGGAAATAATTTTTTTTTAATTATAAAATATGTAAGTTTGCGACCGCTTGTTTAACCTCTGGTACTTACGTATGTTAATCAAATTTAAATAAATACAAATGAAGTCTTTACTAAAATACGTTCAAGACGAATTCATAACCCAAAACGAATATCCAGAATTCAAATCCGGAGACACAATAACCGTTTATTACGAAATTAAAGAAGGTGAGAAATCAAGAACTCAGTTTTTTAAGGGGGTTGTAATTCAAATCAAAGGAACAGGAAAAACAAAAACGTTTACAATTAGAAAAATGTCAGGTACTGTTGGCATTGAGAGAATATTTCCATTAAATCTCCCTACAATTAAAAAAATTGAAGTGAATAAAAAAGGAAAAGTTAGAAGATCCCGAATTTATTATTTCAAGGAGTTAAGAGGTAAAAAAGCTAGAATAAAAGAAGTTAAAAAATAATCTTCATGTCTAAAATCAAAGTCCAAAACCCTGTTGTTGAGCTAGACGGTGATGAAATGACTAGAATAATATGGGATTACATTAAGCAAAAACTAATTCTACCATATATAGATCTTGATATCAAATACTATGATTTAGGTATCAAAAATAGAGATTTTACAGATGATCAAGTGACCATTGATGCTGCTAATGCTATAAAAAAATATAATGTTGGTATTAAATGTGCTACAATAACACCTGATGAGCAAAGAGTTACTGAATATACTTTAAAAAAAATGTGGAGATCACCAAATGGTACCATAAGAAATATTATTGGTGGTACAGTATTTCGTGAACCTATCATTATGAAAAATATCCCTCGTTATGTACAAGGATGGGTTAAACCAATATGTATAGGAAGACATGCTTTTGGGGATCAATACAGAGCTACTGATTTTGTTACCCATGGCAAAGGAAAACTTACAATGACATTCACACCTGAAAACGGAGATGATGAAAAAACATGGGAAATATACAATTTTCAAGAAGATGGAATCGCTATGGGAATGTACAATATCGATTCCTCAATTTACGGTTTTGCAAGATCCTGCATGAACCGAGCTGTTTCTAAACAATGGCCGTTATATTTATCTACAAAAAACACTATTTTAAAAGCTTACGATGGTCGTTTCAAAGATATTTTTCATGAAGTTTTTGAAAATGAGTTTAAAGATAAATTTCATGAACTTGGAATAACCTATGAACACCGATTAATTGATGATATGGTGGCTGCTGCAATGAAATGGGAAGGTGGATTTGTATGGGCTTGCAAAAATTATGACGGTGATGTTCAGTCTGATACTGTTGCTCAAGGTTTTGGTTCTTTAGGGTTGATGACATCCACACTATTAACGCCAGATGGTAAAACTATGGAGGCTGAAGCAGCGCATGGTACAGTCACAAGACACTTCAGACTACATCAAAAAGGAAAAGAAACTTCTACAAACCCAATAGCCTCAATTTTTGCTTGGACAAGAGGTCTTATACATAGAGCAGAGTTAGACTCTAATGATAAACTTTTAATCTTTTGCAATCTGTTAGAAAAAGTTTGTGTTGAAACCGTTGAGTCAGGAAAGATGACAAAAGATCTTGCTTTACTAATTCATGGAAGCAACTTGAAAAGACAGCATTATTTGAATACTCAAGAATTTTTAAATGCTATCAAGACTAATCTTGACTCAAAAGTGTCATAGTTAATAGAGCAAAATATTTATTTAATTTTTGATTAATTTGCTTTTGTGAAATATTATATTCAATTTCTTCTTTTTCTAACTTTTTTTATTAATTATTCACAAGAAGAATTCACCGTAAATGGTTATGTTCTAGACAGTAGAACTAATGAGCTTATTATTGGTGCAAGTATTATTGTTGATGAATTACAAGTGGGGACCATAACAAATAGTTATGGATTTTTCTCAATAACTTTAAAAAAGGGTGAATATACATTAAGATTAAAAAGTCTTGGATATTCAGATTATATTGAAAAAATAAATCTAAATAGAAGTTTTTCATTAAACCTGTATTTAGAAGAAAATATTGAATCTTTAGATGAGGTTATTGTCACAGAAAATATTGAAGAAGTTGATATTGAATTACCTGTCCTTAGTCTAAATATTCTTTCTGGAAAAACTATTCGTCAAACTCCAGTTGTTTTTGGTGAGTCTGATATTTTAAAAACAATTCAACTACTTCCTGGTGTTTCCAGTGCTGGAGAAGGAGCTTCAGGTTTCAATGTTAGAGGTGGAAGTGCTGACCAAAACTTAATTTTATTTGATGAAGCTATCATTTATAATTCGTCTCATTTATTTGGTTTATTCTCCGTTTTTAATTCAGATGCTATAAAAGAAGTTAAATTGTTTAAAGGTGGAATACCATCTTCATACGGAGGGAGATTGTCATCAGTACTTGATGTCTATCAAAAAGATGGCAATAATAAAAATTTTTCATTTAATGGTGGAGTTGGAGCTATATCTAGTAGATTTCTTGCTGAAGGTCCGATACAAAAAAATAAAAGTTCTTTTCTGATTGCCTCCAGAGGAACATATGCCCATTTATTTTTAAAATTGACTGATATTGAAAATATTGCATATTTCTATGACTTAAATACCAAATCAAATTTTGTAATTGATAAAAAAAATAAAATTTATCTATCGGGGTATTTTGGAAGAGATTTATTTAAGCTTGATGGAACATTTTCAAATACATATGGAAATAGTACATTAAATTTAAGATGGAATCATTTAATAAATGATAAAACCTTTACTAATACCTCATTAATTTTCAGTAATTATTATTATGGTCTTCAATTAGATTTTGTTGGATTTGATTGGAAATCTGGAATAAAAAACTTCAATTTAAAATTTGATTTAAAAAACTATTTTTCAAATGATTTACAATTTAATTATGGCTTAAATTTTATATACTATGATTTTAATCCAGGTACTATTGGGCCATTAACTGCAGATTCTGGATTTAATTTTTCCAAATTGAACAAAAAGTTTGCTATGGAAAATTCAATATATTTTGATGTAATTCATACGATAAGTAGTAAATTATCAATGAGGTATGGATTAAGAGTCAATCAATTTTTAAGACTTCGTCAGAACGGTCTTCAAAGTTATTTAAATAATAATCCTGTTATATATGATAACACTTTGAATATTTATGACCCAGCAGCTGCCTTACAAACTGATTTTGACAATAATTCATCGGTTTTCAGTACTTACAATAGAATAGAACCTAGAATAAATATTTCATATAATTTCAATAATCAAAGTATAAAAGCAAGCTATAACAGGTTGAATCAGTATTTACATTTAATTTCAAACACTAGTTCACCAACTCCATTAGACATTTGGGTTCCTAGTGGTCCCTATATAAAGCCTCAAAAATTAGATCAATTTGCTTTAGGTTATTACAAAAAATCAAAAAGTATAAAATTTGAATCTGAGGTCTTTTATAAAAAAATTAAAAATAGACTTGACTATATTGATGGTGCTGATTTAGTGGCCAATGACAATATTGAAACAGTTGTTCTTCCTGGAATTTCAAGGGCATACGGAGTTGAATTGTTATTAAGGAAAAGCCAGGGCAGACATAAGTATTGGATTGCATATACGTTATCAAAATCAGAGCAAAAGACAGCAGGCAGAACAAATAATGAGAATGGAATTAATTCATCACAATGGTACAATACACCATATGATAAAACTCATGATTTTAGCATAAATTCTGAATATACAATAAATAAAAAATTAAAAATTGTAGGGAATTTTATTTTTCAAACTGGTCAACCTACAAATTACCCTAATTCACAATACAATTACATGAATTTAAATGTACCCAACTATGGAGTAAGGAATTCACAAAGACTTCCGAACTACCACCGGTTAGATATCAATCTAACTTTAACTCCAAAAAAAAGAGAAAGAAAAATTGAAAGTTCATGGATCTTTGGTGTATACAATTTGTACGATAGAGATAATGCGTCGTCAATCATTTTTAGGCGAAATAATGAAACCCTAAAGAATGAAGCAGTACAAATTTCGATTTTTGGAATTGTTCCATCAGTAACCTATAATTTTAAATTTTAATGAAAAAATTATTTCTTTTTATATCACTAATATTAATTACTAGCTGTGAGAAAGTTGTTGATTTAGATTTGAGTTTTAATGATGAAACTTATGTGATTGATGCAAAGATTAATAAGCACGTTAACTCAATATCTGCAACTTCTGAGGTTTTAATTACCAAGTCCAGACCATATTTTGAAGATAATTTAAAATATATTAATGATGCTTCAGTCAAGATTGTAGAATTGAGCACAAATAAAGAGTATTCACTGAAGTTTGTTAGTGATGGGCTATACAAATTCGATATTCCAAAAATTGATGAGCAAAGTGAATTTAGATTAATAGTTGAACACCAAAATAATAAATTCTACTCTGTTGAAAGACTAACCAAATCGAACCTAATTGACAATGTTGTTCAAGGTGAAAGAGATTCTTTTAGTGGGGATGACATTGAAATTATTACAACATTCACTGACTCAAGTCAACTAGATAACTATTTTCTTTTTGAATTTGGAGAAAAAGGGAATTTACAAGTAGCTAGAGATTTATACATTAACGGAAATAGTTTTACTTTCTCTTACTTTATAAACAAAAATCAAATTCCAAATTCAAAAAAACTAAGAGTTAAAATGGAAGGTATTAATTACTATTATTTTAAATACATGCTACAAATACTCATACAAACAAACACGCAAAATGGGCCTTTCTCTACACCTCCTGCTACTATAAAAGGTAATATAATAAACCAAAATAATAACTCTAACGATGTTTTTGGCTACTTTAAGGTTTGTGAATACGATGAATATATTTTAGAAGATATCATAATTGACTAATTTTATTGAAATGAATTTCAAAAAAATTACTGAAACAGATTCAAATCACAATCATTTGGAACTTAAGTCAACGGAAGAATTAGTTGAAATTATTAATGATGAGGATATAACTGTAGCATCATCTGTAAAAAAAATATTACCACAATTAATAAAATTGATTGATGAAATTTATTTAAATATGTCCAAGGGTGGTCGACTATTCTACATTGGTGCAGGTACAAGCGGAAGATTAGGTATTCTTGATGCATCAGAATGTCCGCCTACATTTGGTGTTTCTGATAAATTGGTGATTGGGCTAATTGCTGGAGGAGATAAAGCTATTAGAAAATCTCAAGAATTTGCTGAAGATGATACTAAACAAGGTTGGAAAGATTTATTAAAGTTTAATATTAATACTAATGATAGTGTTATAGGAATTGCAGCCTCTGGTACAACACCATATGTTATAGGTGCTATTAATAGTTGCACTGATAAAGGTATTTTAACCGGCTGTATTACTTGTAATATAAATACTCCCCTAGCAATTGTCACTAAATATCCAATTGAGGTTGTTGTTGGGCCCGAAGTTGTGACTGGAAGCTCTAGAATGAAAGCAGGAACAGCTCAAAAACTAATTCTAAATACAATATCAACTACATTAATGATAAAGTTGGGTAGGATTAGGGATAATAAAATGATTGACATGCAATTATCAAATAATAAATTGATTGATAGAGCTGAAAGAATTCTAATGGAAGAATTAAATATTAGTAATGATACAGCAAAAGATTTATTAAAGGAACATAAAAGTGTTCGTAAATCTTTAGAAAAAAAGAAATAACTATTTGAAACAAACAAGATACTACAAAGGTAGTTGGCCAATTAGTGTTAAAAAGGAAATAAATGCTAGCGTCAAAGACATATGGAAAATAATTTCCAAAGAAGGAAATTTAAATTATATTCATCCTTTTTGTAAGAAGAATTATAGTATTTGTTGGGAAGGTAAGGGTTCGATTGATGTTCTGGAATATCTTAATGGATTAAAGTTTACTAGAGAATTCCAAACATGGAATACTGAAATTGGATATAGTCTATTAATAGGAACTAAAAATGGTAAAAAGTCTTATGTAGAGTGGGAAATCGTATCAAAGAATGATAAAAATTATTTATCCATTACTATTTTTCCTCACTATCTGAATAATTATCCAAAAATATTATCGTTCATTCCATATCAAATGAAGGTGAAGCCAGAATTGAAAAAATACCTGGAAAGTGTATTAGGAGGAATAGAATATTATCTTACAAACAAAAAAGCAGTTCCAAAAAATTATTTTGGTAAACATGAATGGTTTTCCAAAAAATAACTATTTCTTTTTCAGAGTATCATACATAACAGGTGTGGCGACAAATACAGACGAATAGGTTCCAATCAATACACCTACAATAAGTGCAAACATAAATCCTCTAATCGATTCACCCCCAAAAATAAAAATAGAGACAAGAACAACAAGGGTTGTAAAAGATGTATTTAAGGTTCTACTTAAAGTACTGTTTAAAGCACTATCAACAATTCTAGGTAATTCCCAAGATGTATTTATATTTCTATATTCTCTAATACGATCAAAAACAACTACTGTATCATTCAGAGAATAACCAATTACTGTTAGGACGGCCGCAATAAACGCTTGATTTATTTCCATATTAAATGGCATAAATGAATATGTCAAAGAAAAAATACCTAATACTACAAGGACATCATGAAAAACTGCAGAAACAGCGCCCAATGAAAA
>Ga0163110_10000342_pt1 | contig 21338 bp, 9 predicted proteins | sample CRUFie1St17metaG_FD_108703 | JGI IMG/M metagenome (GOLD analysis project Ga0163110, IMG submission 108703) | Marine microbial communities from the Costa Rica Dome - CRUD Field 142mm St17 metaG | ecosystem: Environmental > Aquatic > Marine > Oceanic > Photic zone | place: Costa Rica: the Eastern...
CCCACCTCCCGGCGCTCTCCCCCCGATGCAGTGAAAGAGAGGGTATCGCCCTGAATTTGTGCGAGCTCAGTATAACCGTAGTCGGTGGTCCGTGTTGACCGGGCGTCGGGGCGGATAAAGCCATTGTCGTAGATACGCGCAGCGGGTCCCTCTGCAGGACCGATGCCAGGCACGGGACTGCTACTCGCCTGGAAAAGGCTGGGGACGGTAAAGCCGCTGATTCCTGTGCGGAAACCGATTTCTCCGGTATTTCGCCACGATATCCCCGCTCCCAGGGTCCATTGACCTTGAGGGGATTGCGGTGAAACAGGGATGATGCCTTTGCCTGATTTAGGTGAGGGCTGAATAACTTCCTTGGCAGATGGGATCGCGCCCTTGGCAGACGGGATCGCGCCCTTGGCAGACGGGATCGCGCCCTTGGCAGACGGGATCGTGCCCTTCGCAGACGGCGAGAGAGGGTCCTTAGCCGCCGAAACTCCATCTCCTGCCGTGATGATCGAGAGAGGAGCCAGAAGGGAAGTGAGGAATGCGAGTCCGATTCTTGTATTCATGGTGAAGAGGTAAAAGACAGTTCAAGGTTCTGGATTACGGTGCCTTGCGGATGACCCTGTAGAAACGGTTTCCAGTTGTACTTGGGTGACTCGAGGTTTTAGGGGGGCCATTGTCTACCCACTGAGTAACGTTTGCTCCAGCAATGACATCGGGAACAACATTGATCCAGTTTTCTCCGTCCCGGCTGTATTGGATGGTGTAGACCTCTCCTACGACGGAGACAAACTCCAGCAACTTGTCTTCATTCGGGAGGGAGGTTACCCGATTTAACTCGATTCCGGCAACAGAGAAGGCCTCTCCGGCAGAGTCGACGAGCTCAATCTGGAATTCTGGTTGGAATCCACCGCTCGCAGTGATTTGAAAGTATTCAACGACAAGATCTATGCTTTCGCCTGCCGCAAGAGGCTGGTTGTAGAGAAGAAAGGGCACGCCCCCGGATGCCCCCTGGGCATTGTGCACCGTAACGTCTCCGGGGAGCCCATTGACCAGGATGCGAAATGCTGGAATATCGAGAGGATTATTGTTGGTGACAGTAATGGTCTGCTTCAGCAGAGCGGTCTGAAGGTCAAGAGTGATACTGCCCTCGCCGATTTCCATGCTTCCTGGACTGATCACACTTGTTGCCACGGAGTCAGAGTCATCTTCCGGGTTGATGATTTCCCCTTCGAAGGATACGAGCTCTGCAGAGCTCACAATCATGTCTAGTCCAGCTGGAGCGATGGAGGAGACGTCGTAGAGAATTCCGTAAGTTCTGGTCTCCCCTCTCGGAAGGTCGGCAATGGAGAGGACAGGTGGCAGGGTTGTTTCCCCAGGGCCAAAACTGACAACCGTGGTGCCAGGAGGAGAGATTGATTCGAGGCGAATCGCAAGGTTGCTGGCATCACTTGGACCACTATTGCTTACAGAGATGACATGAGAGAGATTGCCCGGGCTGCCACTCTCTGAGTATCCGGCGAGAACCGGGTCTCTTGACTCAGCTACCTCAATGGTGATGTCGGCCTCTCTTTCAACAGAAGTGCTGGATGAAACCGTATTATTCTGTGGGTTGACATCCGTCTGTTGGACAGAAACTACCGAGGCGACATTCGTGATGACGTCAGCTCCGGCCACTGTCGATGGTCCTGCGGTAAACCGCAGGCGCACTAATGAGGTGCTACCCACCGAAAGATCTCCTACCGTCCAGATGACGGATTCGCCGGTGCTCTCGGTGTTCGTTCCGGCTAATGGCTCAGTCTCCTCCAGAGTGACGCCGGGGGGTAAGGTCAGGCTGTTCTCAAGGGATACATCGCTGGCAAAGGAAGGACCAAGGTTGGTTACGGTCACCATGTATTCAAGATTCAGGGGGCCTGATCCAGCGACCACTGGATTATTCAGTCCCATATTGGTTACCTGAAGGTCGGCTCTCGTGATGATGGATGTCGCATCGGAGACTGATGTTGCTGTTGCGATATTGGTCTGAGTGACTCCTGTCAGAGCCGCGGTGCTGGTGATTACTTCCACACCCTCGTTGGCTGCAGGATCTACAGCAAGGTTCACCGTCAAGCTGGCGGTAGTTCCCGCAGGAAGAGAGGGGAGCGTCCAGACGCCTTCGTTGTAGACTCCCTGATCCGGGGTGATGCTGGCGATCGATACTCCACTAGTTAAAATATCGAGATCCTCGCTGATGGTGAGTTCGGTTGCAGTCGAAGGACCCTGATTGGTTACCAGCACCGTGTAGGTAAGCCCTCCTGTTCCCGCAATGATGGGATCAGACGATTCACTCTGGCTGAGGCTGACGTTGACGATTGGACTCACAATCAGGGTATCCTCTGAGGTTCCGCTGTTGCCGAGTGAGCTGGTAAGTTCCCCGGTAGTGTTGACGAAGGTTCCACCCTCAAGACTGGTGACTTCGACCTGAAGAGTACACCGTCCACCGGCGGGAACAGTGCCATTGGAGTAGGAGAGCAGTGAGCCTCCAGGGCCGGCACTTGCAGTGCCTCCTATGCAGGTGCTGGAAAAATTCACGGGGTTCGAGAGGATGAGGCCGTCCGGTAAGGTGTTGGTGAATGACAGATTTGTGGCGTCGAGCGGTGAGGTGCTGTTATCGATGGTGAAGGTAAGGATTCCGACCTGACCGGCGTTAAAGTCAGGCGAAAACTCCTGAGTGAACAACGGGGGAGCCACGAGTGTCAGATCGGCACTGGCTCCGGGGCTGACTCCCAGCGATGACGTCAGCTCGCTGGTAGTGCTCCCATAGGTCCCGGCCGATGCATTGCTGGTGGCTACCTCGAAACTGATGGTGCAGATGGCACCGGCGGGAACGACTGCATTTCCACTGAGAGTAAAGGTGTTCGTGCTGGATGAGAGAGAAAAAATACCTCCCTCTCCACAATTGAAGGTTTCGACGGGCAGTGCTATTCCGGGGGCTACGTCCCCTCCCGCCATGCGGAGGCCCTCGGGAAAGACATCGGAGAAAGCGAGGTCTCGAGCGTCAATTGCACTGGCGGTGTTATCAATTGTGTAGGTCACCCTGCTCTGCCCTCCTGCGGAGATTGCGTTGGGAGTGAAAGCCTTGCTGATTGTGGGAGCGACTGGCTCCACCACGAGAGTATCAGTCGCAGGAAGGCCAATCTTGGGCTCTCCGTTGACATCAGCGCTCAGACGGCTTGTTACGTTAAGGTGGGGGCCAAACGCGGCATTGACTGGGACCGTGACTTCTACCGGAAAGGAGCAGGTTTGACCAGGTGCCAAGCTCCCGCCCTCTATCAAAAGAAGATTTGTGCCAGATATGCTGGAGCCAGGGCCGCACGGCTCAATATTGATCTCTGGAACCTCGATAGAAAAGTTGTCAAACCACGCCTGAGCAACCTCAGTCTCAGATGTCGTGCGGTTCGCATAGGCGCCGATAACAAGAGTGTGCGTTCCTGCGTTCAGGGGAATTTCGATAGAGGCCTCCCGCCATCCAGAATCAGATTCAGCTTGGTTGTCGCTACTCCCATTAAATCGAAGGAGAGAGTTATCGGGGCCATTTCCATAGCGAATGCCGTCAACAGTGAGAACCGCCTCTCCATACTCATTGTTATCAAAGTCTCCGGCAACATTCAGACGGTATCGAAAATTGATAGTGGTAAGAGCAGTTTCCTCGAGCGTGAACTCCCGGCTCCAACCGCCGGAGCTCTCAGGAGAGAAGAAATTAGCAAAGAAATTCTGGCCGCCTGTCTGAACCCGCAAGGCTCCGCCCTGAAAGCCGCCGGTCGGGTCCACCTCTCCCGATGAGAAGTCCGGATCGGGAGTACCCTGAAAAGGGTCATCTACATATGTAAATCCACCCGCGACGGCCTGAGACCCGGGCAGGAGTTGAACTTGAAAACCTACGTCGCTGCTCTCGAGAGTGTTTTGATGAACTTCAACCGCAATTGAATTCGTTCCCTCAACCAGAACCCCGCTCAGATTCAAATTGCCCGTTGAAAATCCACTCTCGTCTCCAAGACCCGAGAGGGTGGTGGTTTCAATCGCTCCGGCCGGCATGCTCGGTGTTCGAAAGACTTCAGTGCCGTTAATGTAGATCACCCCGCCGTCGTCCAGGAGATAATTGGCAAGCCACTCCGTTTCCGTCAGCTGATCTGCTGAAATCTCAAAGGTATTTCGAAAAAGATAGGTGGTGATCAAGTTCTGGCCATTGGCCGCGGCTCCAATTCCAAAAAGGAGGTCTGGCGCTCCGGGAAACCCGTCAATACCTCCGACCTGAATGGGGACATCCTCCGACTCCCAAGGGCCGATAGTGGAGGTGGCAACGTCAAATCCTACCGAATTCCATGCATTTCCGTTCTGATCAACAGGGTAACCATCGCTATTGCCATTTTCGTTCTCAATACGGTCAAGGTAATCCCAAGCTTCTGTAATCAAGGGGCCTCCGCCCCCTGCATCCCCGTCGAACCCTGTTTGCACAATGGCTCCCCCGCTTGTGGGGATTTCGGTGGCCACCAGCCCGGAAAGCGTGGCTTCCAGATCATCCGTAAACCGGAGGTTGGTGATGGTGTCAGTGGCACTGTTGTTTGTGATCGAAAAAAGCAGGGTGCCCGATTCTCCCGGGGCGATCGGGTTATCCAGGAACTCTTTTTCAAAGGATACGTTGAGAATAGAGGAAGGATCGATGACCTCGAGTTCAGCTACCGCTAATCCTCCTGAAACCGGGTCGCCTCCAATGGCTCTTACGGCAGTCAGATTACTGGAAACGCTAAGATGAAGTCCCGGAGCGACGCCAACCACCTCAAGAGTGAGGGTGCATGTTTCTCCTGCCGGAAGAGGGATAGGGTCCTCGGGGGAGACCTCGATCGCCTGAGTGCCATTGATTGCAGTGATGCTAATGCCAGGACAGTTGGTTGAGACCGATGGTGGCGTGGCAATAGCAATGCCTGGAGGGAAAAAGTCGCTGAAGGATAAGTTGTAGGCGTCTACTGTGCCCTGGTTTTCTATGGTATAGATCAAGGTCGATCTGCCTCCAAGTGGGACAAGATCCGGGACGAAGCGCTTGCTGAATCCCAGAACCAATTCTGACGAGGTGAACAAGGTGGTGAATGCAGGTGCGCTGGGTCCGACTTCAGAAGTGAAGTCATCAATCGTTAGATCATGGGGACCCCTGATATTCTGAGTAACCAGTGCCTTAATTTCACACGTTGAGCTGGTTTCGACCGCCCCGCCGGAAAACCTGAGCAGGCTTCCATTATTCTCGGTTGTTAAGGTGCCGCCGCATTCCGAGGAAAGAGCCCTGACAGTAACGCCTGCGGGCATAGGCAGAGTGAAGGCTAGTTGGCTGATCGGGCCGGGATTGACCGTGTTGTCTACTGTGATAGTCAGTTCAGTATTACCACCAATACCCACAGTATCGGGAGAGAGTGCCATTTCAACAACTGGAGGCGAGGCAACACCAGCGAAGGACATGGATGAAGCAAGGAGGAATCCCAAGGACCAGGTAAAAAAACGGGACAGGGTGAGTCTACTGGGGGATTCTGTGTGTGAGTTCATCGAAGACAGGCGCAGCGTCTGAAAGGATGGAAAACACTGTGTTTTGCATATGGTTTGCCAACAAGCCTAATTCCTCGCAGTTAGGCGGATTCAAGTGACCAAATAACAGGGGATTTGCGGGTAATTACCTTTTTCGGGTAGGGCTGTGGCCGGGAACACCATGATTTACAGGACTAAGGGGAAACGTATGCAGTCAAAGCCGGCTTGCCTAATAGGGTAAATTCAGACAAACTTCCGGTCTGCCACTTTCCCCCATGACGCACTCCGGTAGAAGTGCGCATTGACCGAAATCCATGAAAACAACGAGCCGATTGGCGACTCGCGCTTCCCATCTGTCCGGGTTTACGGCGATGGAATTGTTGGTGGCGATCTCGGTTGTTATGGTTCTTGCCGGGCTCACCATGCAGGTGATGAAAAATGGGCGTGAGAAAGCTCAGCAGGTGAGAGCGACTCAGAAAATCAAGGACTTGGGTGCTGCCTTCGTCGCCTACACGGGCGAAAATGGAGGGTTGCTGCCTCGGGAAAATCACTCTGGATCGGGCGATACGTGGCAGGCTGCGTCGGAAGAGGCAGCGAGTGAGGTGTGGTACAATGCCCTCACTTTGAATATGTCGCGAAAGTCTGTGGGTGAGATTGGGGAGTCGGGGAAGCCTCAACTCTTTTATGAGGACGGCTATCCGCTTTTTGTTCCCGGCGCACCCTATCCGAAGAGTGAAAAGAAGCTGGAGAATCCGATGTTTGCAATCGGGATGAATAGTCGTCTGCAGCGCAGGGATAATGATACGGGGGAGAAGCCTCAGGGCACGTTGGCCTCGATTCAGGCTCCAACGAGTACTGTCATTTTTCTGGAGCGGGGAATGCCGAAAGACGAAAAGGTCATACGCTCACAGGCCAACTTTTCAGCCTCTCCAAAAGCGGGACCAAAGGCGTTCGCCGGGAGGCACAACCAGAAAGGTCTTCTTCTGTTCGCGGATGGACACGTTGAGGTAAAGTCTCCGAGGGACATCCTGACTGGAAGTGGGCAGGTGAAAACTCTCGAGGAAGGGAGTAGTGTGGTGTGGACAAGGGATCCAGATGATGATCCCAACTGAGGGAGCCTTCTCCTCGCTGCGTTGGCCTGTTAGCCGGTCGTCCGTAACCCAGCTGCGATGGCGTTGATGGAAAGGAGCATGCGCGGAAGCAACCCTTCTGCCTCCGCTTCCCCGCCAGACTGGATTTGTTGGCGCCATTCTCTGAGAAGCGAGACCTGTTGCTGATGAAGAACTTTTAGTGGAGCTTCACGGATCTCGAGTGTTTTTGCCATCCGGGGCCTTCGCTTAAGGATGTCCCCGTCGTAGAGTTCAGTCAGTAGTTCACGGGTGCGATTGAATTCGGCAACAATGATTTTCATGAAGCGGTCTCTCAGGGACTCGTCTTCAACCAGCGAAGAATACTGAGTCATCACCTCCAGGTTTGCGGAAGCCAGATTGGTTTCGACGTTGGTTAAGGTATAGCCGAGAAAGGAGGACTCGCGGAATTCCTCCTTGAGGCGGAGGAAACGTTCAGGTTGCTGCGTCTTTAGAGACTCAAGGGCTGTGCCGACTCCGAACCATCCGGGTAGATAGAAACGGGCCTGTGTCCATGAGAAGACCCATGGGATCGCTCTGAGATCATCGATGGAGTGACCCTTTTTGCCTGTTCTCCTGGTCGGGCGGGAACCAATGCAGGAGTTCTCCAGCGCATCGATGGGAGTGACCTGTCGATAGAAATCGATAAATCCGTCGGAGCGGAGCAGTGTCTGGTAGGCTTCCTGGCTCGCCTTGGATAAGTCAGGAAGGAAATCTTCTGCCGGATCCTTGTGGCTCTCCGGTCTGCTGTGAATTGCGGTCGTAATAGCGGTGCCGGCGAGAAGGAGTTCGAGATGATAGGTAGCGTTAGCAAGGTTAGCATATTTCTGTGCAATTGTTTCGCCTTGCTCGGTCATTCGAAACCCGCCACTCAATGAACCATGAGGGAGAGAGGCCATGAACCAGTGAGTTGGTCCAGCACCACGAGAGATCGTTCCGCCGCGTCCGTGAAAATATCGTAGTTTTATGTCATGCCGGCGCGCTACTTCTGAAAGATTTTTCTGTCCCTGGTTGAGGGCCCAGGCAGCGGCTAGGATGCCACAGTCCTTATTGGAGTCCGAGTAGCCGAGCATGACCTGCTGTTCTCCCGAGCGCCGTCTCTTAACGATCGGATGGCTGAGAAATTGATCGAGAATTCCTGGTGCCCGATGGAGATCGTCGATGGTTTCGAATAATGGGACGACTTCAAGAGGGCAGATGAGTCCCTCTGACGCAGGAGTCATCAGTCCAGCTTCCCGGGCCAGAAGAAAGACACCAAGAAGGTCGGATACCTGGCGAGTCATTGAAACAATCAGGCCTCCAATTCCTGCTGGACCATTTTGTTCGAGGTGCGCTGCGATGACACGGTAGGAGTCGAGTACGAGAGTTGCCTCCTTGCCTGCATCGAGGCTGTCGTGAAGAAACGGTCGGGTAGATTGTAGTTCTTCGTTAAGAAACGCTACCCGTCTGTCTTCAGGCCATTCCGCATAGTGTGCGCCGTCCTCAACCCCTGCAGCTGCGAGTAATTGCGAAATCGCGCGATCATGGAAATCGGAGTTTTGCCTGATTTCAAGGGCGGCAAGGTGGAAGCCGAAAATTTCAAGTTTGTGCCGAAGCGGGCGGATGTGCTGCTCCTCAATAAGCGCGCACCCATTCGCAATGATACTTTCAGAAATTAATTCGAGATCATCGGCAAGGGCCTCGGGATTTGAGTAGCCGGGTGCGCCATCGATCTGGGCTTTCAGTTGGGCAGCCATGAGGCACGCCAGATGACGCCAGGGCTCCTGGCCGACCTGATGCTGGAGCTTGTTGACGACGTCCTCATCATGAAGAGAGAGACCAAGTTCTATAATGCGATTCTGTAATTCCCCGGGGACTTCATTGTGATGAATGGAGAGTGTCAGGATTGAGGCGAGATTGGTGATCTCCCGGTGGAGCAGTTCGAGTGCCGCATCGCCGAGAAGCTCAAGAGAGCGTTCTGTTACCTCAGGCGTCACGAGAGGATGGCCGTCGCGGTCCCCACCAATCCAGGTTCCGAAAGAAAGCCTTGGGATATTTCCTGCCTCACGAAGTTTCTCCAGGGGAAATCCCGCATCGCGCCACGCTTCCGTAAAGTGAAGGTCAAGGCGGTTCAGAGATGCGGGAAATAGATCGCGCAAGTAGTGAATAGCCTCATTGAGTTCATGGTAAATGTCAGGGCGAACAAGGTGGATTTCTCCCGTACGCCACAAGCTCTCCAGCGCGGTAACCATTCGCTCCCGGATTCGTCGGCGCTCCCGTTCCGTGTATTTGGGATACTCGCTTCGCACCAGCTGGTTGTAGAGAGCGCGGAGGCGCTCACGGATGGAACTTCGCTTGGCCTCAGTCGGGTGGGCGGTCAGGACAGGTTGGACGCTCACATCTCCGAGTACCTTGATAATATCATCGGGGGAGAGTCCAGCCGCGGTCATATCCTTCAGAGCGTGGGGCCAGAGACCGCGAATTGAATCGGCCCCCAGTTCTTTTTCTCGCTCTCGCCTGATGGCGGAGGCCACTCGCTCTTCGACCATGTTGAGAAGCTGGAAACCCACCGAATACAACTGCTGTGTGCCCTTGGGTAATTCGCCCTCGGGGATCTGTCCGCTCCATGGAATATAGGGGATAAGCTCATCTTCACCGAGCGACTTCAATGCATCGGATAGGCAGGAAATCAGGTAGGACAGGGTCTCGTCGATCAGGTCGAAGCCTTGAACTCGCAGTTCATCCCGGGTGGTGTTCGAGGAGGTCATGGGCAGGGAATTGAAGCCCTCTTCTGCCTGTAAGTGAAGTGTTCTCTTTCAAACGAGGTGATTTGACCCCTGATGAGTTGAGTATGAAAATGCTCGCGTCGGGCTACTGCATCTGGAAAATCGCCAGACACATCGAAAAATGAAACACATAGTCGCCCTCGCAATTTCTCTCACTCTTCCGTTCAGCTCTCTTTTTGCAGAGCACCACGAACTACCCAAGCCCGATAAGGACGGATGGATTACTCTTTTCAATGGAAAGGACCTCACGGGGTGGAGCGGTAGCCCTGATGTATGGCGAGTAAAAGATGGATATATCTCGGGGCAGATTGATAAGCTTAAGGGAGGAAATACGTTTCTCATCTATCAGCATCCATTCGCTGATTTCGAATTGGAGGCAGAATGGGTCCTTGTGGATGGAAAGGGAAATAGCGGTATCCAAGTTCGTTCCAAACAGTCTGAGAGTGGGGCCAATAAATGGGTGGTCAGTGGATACCAGGCGGATATCGGAAACGGTTGGTATGGAAAGCTTTACGAGGAGAGGGGGCGTGGCGTGCTTGCGGGTAATTATAAGAACAAGCCCACGATAAAGAAGGACAACGGTTGGAATAAGTATTTGATCACAGCGAAAGGGTCAAAATTGACGCAGGAGCTTAATGGAGTTGTTACCATCGAGTTCGATGACAAGGATCCGAAGAAGAGCGCTTCAAGCGGGGTCATTGGGTTACAGTACCACTCCCCCGGGGGGTTTGAGGTTCGGTTCCGCAAGATCAGAATCAGGCCTTCTAAATAATCTGACGTTGGCAGTTGCCGTTGGCATGCTTTGGGGCCACAGGCCCCGAAGATCGTTGTTATCCGATCGACGGATGGATGCTGTTAGCGAACATCGATGGCGACATTGTCAATCGACCATCCACTGAAAGAGTCGCCGCTAGCGTCACTGGTGAACCAGAATTCGAGAATAATTTCTTCTCCCAGAGCCACAGAGGAGAGATCTTCGCTCAGGGGTACCCAATCGGTATCAAATACCGAAGGGCCAGGGTCGATGTTGGCAAGAACACTGCCATCACGGGCTCTCAGGACTCGTACTCCGAAGAGGTCGCCAAGGCCGTCTGCATCACGATAGTGATCCATCATGAAAGTGGCTCGGGTAAAATTTCTGCGAGTTAAATCAATTGCCGGAGATCGGAGAAAAATATCGGCGTTGTCTCCATAGTTGCCGAGGTTAGTCGTAAATGCGCGGGTCGATCTGTCGGCTCCAGTGGATGGGCCGGTGCCGGCCGCCGGTATCCCAAGCTGCCACACGGTTTCCTGATTGGCGTTGTTGGAGCCAACGGTCCAGCCGTTCGTTCCTGACTCGAAGTCCTCCCAGAAGAACGGGGGAGCATCCCTTTCCACGATAACCATGAAGAGGTTTTCCTCGGTGGGCCGGGGGAAGGTCTCGACGTTGAGGGGGGCGGTAGCAGCAATGTTTTCCTGCCAGATGCGCCAGCTAGCGGGGTTTCCTTCCTCGGCGGGGTTGGAGCTTGCATGAATGTCGTATACCTTGCCCTCGTGGCTCTCGAAGGAGAGCTCAAGATTCCGACCCAAGCTCCGAATACTAAATTGTCTCTCCGCAGACATGGTGCTCGAGATCTCGATGTTATCAATGAGAACGGTTTGGGTAGCATCGCCCACTCGTGCTGAAATAACGAAAGAGTAAGAATCGTCAGGGGTGAAAGAGCCGGTACTAATATCGATCAGCTCCGCATTAGTATCGAAGCCGGTGGTAATAAAAGTGGCGCCGTCAACGGGGTCCCAGATGACGGAAATAGCTCCCGAGACAGTGGCTCCATCCCGGAGGATGGGGCCGTTCACGAAGGCGAAGTTTCCGGCCTCTGCTCCCCTCGTCTTACCCGAGATACTCAACCCCTGTTCGGTGTCAAAGTTTCTCCAGGTATCGACCTCAAAAGATAGATTTTCAGTGACTCGATCCTCGTTTTGCATGCCCTCCTCGCCGGATCCAAGGATTCCGAGCGGTGCATTGCCGTAGTTCAGAGAAAATCCGTCTGCCGGGACATCTTGGAGCGGTCCATCAGCGATCGTGACATCGAAGTTTGCGGTCCAGCCCCCGGATGATCCTCCGAGGGCGGGAATCGAGAAGCTCGACCGACCCAGCCTCTGGCCGTCAACCGTGAGCCGGAGTTGACCATTCTCCACGCTAGCGGCGGCTCCAGCCATGACGGTGCCGTCACCAAGGTCAGTTGTGCCATTCGGATAGCTGTCAAAATCCTGATAGTAACTGGTGGGAGGAGCGGTGTAGACGGTGGGGTTTCGGCCCCCAGCAATTTCTACGCTATCTCCCATAGTGTCACCGTCCGTATCAGGGTTGTTCGGATCTGTTCCTGGTTGCTGGTGATTAATGAAAGGCACGGTTGGGTTCTCGACGGCATCAGACAGTCCATCACCGTCACTATCAGCATTCAGAGGGCTTGTGCCTGTGCGCGAAGGGCTGAGAAAGATTCCAGTATTGTCCTCAGCGCTATCGATAAGTCCGTCCCCGTCGGTATCTTCATCTTGCGGGTTTGTCCGGAGGTCGCGTTCCCGAGAGTTGCTCAAACCATCCCCATCGGGATCTCCGAGAGAGCCGTGGGGGCCGTCCTTTGCTCCTGGAGAGGTTTCCCCGATGGTCCCGTCATCGTCGGGATCAAGGCCGTTCGCTATTTCATAGGAATCAGATAGCCCGTCGTTGTCCCGGTCACCGGGAGCCCCAGTATCTATTATCAGATTGTCTATGAAGAGGTCCTGATTGGCTCCTCCCACCCGGGCTGAAATAATAAAAGTGTAGGAATCGTCACCCGTGAATTCTGCAGTATCGATAGCGGAGAATTCCGCATTAGTTTGCAAGCCGGTCGTCCTGAACGAGGCGCCACTTGCGGGGTCCCATTCGACTTCTATGGTTCCACTCACCCGCTGGCCATCGTTAAGGATGATGCCATTGGTGAAAGCGAGTTGGCCCACGTCCAAACCATTACTTAACCCGGATATATTCACCCCTTGCTCGGGATCTCCATTCATCCATGTATCCACCTCAAAAGAGAGGTTCTCAGTTACTGCCGGTCGGGTTCTCATTCCTTCCTCTGCAGCACCACGATCACCCATTGGGGCGTTACCATAGTTAAAAGAGAATCCATCAGCTGGAGGGTTGAAGTTGATGCTGTCATTGAGCTCGATATCAAAGGAAGCCCTGAAGCCAAGAGAAGAGCCTTCGAGAGCGGGAATTGAAAAGCTGGCAAATCCACTGATTCCCCGGTCCCGCGTAAGTTGCAGTCGCCCATTTTGGACGCTGGCGCTTGATCCTACAATCATTGTGCCATCTCCAAGATCAGTGGTGCCATTTGGATAGGAATTAAAATCCTGCTCGTAGGTGGCGGCGGGCACTAACTCCGGCATTAACAGGATGAAAAATACCATCAGGCACATTTGTGCGAGAGGGATTCTTAGTGCATTCATGCGGTGAAGTCCAGGGGCTCGTTCCGGCGAGACTTATAGACGTCCGGTCTGCTTGGCAAAGTAAAATGGCCTACCACAAGCGGGTATGGGTTGATTGCAATAAGGTAGAACTTCTGGCGATCATGAATCCATTTACCAAGGCACCCTTTATCACATGGACTAAGCTCTGAGAAAGAAGAGCTTCATCGACCCGGTCCTGATTAGGCCAGGATTTCTGTGACGACCTTACCGTGAACGTCTGTGAGCCGGAAGTCGCGGCCCTTGAATCGGAAGGTCAGAGCTTCGTGGTCGATACCGAGAAGATGCAGAATCGTGGCTTGCAGGTCGTGGACGTGAACGGCTTTGTCCGTCACATTGTAACTGAATTCATCGGTCTGACCATGGACCATCCCTGGTTGTATTCCTCCCCCTGCCATCCACATCGAGAAACAGGCAGGATGATGATCCCTGCCAAAGTTCTTGTTGCGAGTCTGAGCGTAGGTAGTACGACCGAATTCTCCACCCCAGATGACGAGGGTCTCCTCGAGCATGCCGCGTTCCTTGAGATCTTTCAGAAGAGCCGTGGTAGGTCGATCTACGGAGGCGATCTTTCCCTTGATAGCGTTGGTTATCCCATCGTGGTGATCCCATCCCCGGTCATAGAGCTGAATAAAGCGCACACCCGCTTCAGCGAGGCGGCGAGCCAGAAGGCAGTTGGAGGCGAAAGAGGCCTTGCCTGGTTGCGCTCCGTAGCTTTCCAGAACTTCTTTCGGCTCCTGCGAGAGATCCATCAGCCCGGGCACTGAGCTTTGCATGCGGTATGCCAGTTGGAAGGCGTCAATGCGGGCTTCGATTTCGGAGTCGCCAGACTGTTCATATTTGAGCTGGTTGAAAGCATTGATTCGATCGATCGTTTGTTTGCGATTCAGATCCGATATCCCCTTGGGATTGGAGAGGAAGAGGACCGGATCTCCAGACGACTGAAATTTTACGCCCTGATGTCTGCTGGGCAGGAATCCATTATGCCAGTAGCGGGAAGGAACGGGTTGACCTCCACCCGAGAGGAGGACGATAAAAGCGGGTAGGTTTTCGTTGGCACTACCCAAGCCGTAACTGAGCCAGGAGCCCATGCTGGGCCTCCCAGACAAGGGGCTTCCGGTCTGCAGGAAGGTGACAGCTGGATCGTGGTTTATTGGATCGGTAGTGGCGCTTCTGATCAGGCAGATATCATCCGCAATCTCGGGCATGTGCTTGAAGAGCACGTTCATATCCATCCCCGCCTGTCCGCACTTGGCGAACTCATGCTTTGAGGCCATCACGTTGAGGGCTCCCTGTCCGCTGGTCATGGTTGTCAGCCGTTGGTTCCCAATGACCCCGGAAGGGAGAGGCTTCCCATCCCAACGGGAGAGTCCGGGTTTGGGATCAAAAGTTTCTAGCTGAGAGGGGCCTCCCGACATGTGGAGATAGATCACCCGTTTGGCTTTCGCCGGGTGACTGGTCTGGACCGCGCCTTCGGCGGCCAGAGCTGCCGGAGAAGAGGCGAAAAGGTCAGAGAGGGCGGCAGCGCCGAGCCCGCATGAGGTGCGGCCAAGGAACGTGCGTCGCGTGAGATAGTTCTGGATTTCGCTCATAGGCTACTCACGAGAGATGGTTTCATCAAGATTGAGAAGGATACTTCCAAGAGAGGTCCAAGCGGCCAGTTCGACAGGTTCGTAATCAGAGGATGGGAGAGATTTCCCGTTTGCGATGAACTCGCTGGCGCGTTCGGGATGAGCATTAAACTCTTTCCTTTGTTCGGACAGGGTATCGGTGAGAATACGTATTTCGCTGCCATTAGGGGCGCGGGAAGTCGCCATGATGAAAGCAAGACGGAGGCGCTGCTGGTCGCTGTCCTCCTTCAGTGAGAGAACGCGCTGGGCAAAGACCCGGGCAGCTTCCACGAATGCTGGGTCATTGAGAGTGACGAGGGCCTGAAGTGGGGTGTTAGTACGAGGCCGGTTGACGGAGCAGAACTCACGGCTGGGAGCGTCAAAGATCTGGAAGCTGGGATAGAGCATGGTCCGACGCCAGAAGGTGTAAAGTCCCCTGCGATAGAGAGATTGACCCTCGCTCTCTTTCCACCCCTTTCCGATGCTGCTGAGATAGTTTGCGGGTTGGTAAGGAAAGACGGAGGGGCCGCCAATACTGGGATTGAGTAGTCCGCTGATCGATAGAGCGGAGTCCCGGATTTCCTCAGCGGAAAGTCGGAAACGGGGAGCACGATAGAGAAAGCGGTTATCGGGATCCTGATCCTCGTATCGTCTCCTGTTTACCGATGACTGCCTGTAGGTAGAAGAGCTAATAATGAGTTTCTGCAGCCTCTTGATGTTCCACCCATGCTCAACGAAATCAGCGGCTAGCCAGTCAAGAAGCTCCGGGTGGCTGGGGCGCTCTCCCTGGGTGCCGAAGTCGCCGAGAGTTTTGACCAGACCAGTGCCAAAAAGCTGTTTCCAAAGGCGATTAACGATCACCCGGGAGACAAGAGGGTGGCTGGGGTCGGTGAGCCAGTAGGCCAGCCCCAGGCGGTTGCGGGGTTGGTTAGTGGGCAGGCGGGGAAAGATCGCGGGCACGTCCGGTTCAACTTCCTCGCCCGGTTGACGGAAGTCGCCGCGCATGAGGACGTGGGCAGGTTTGCGGTCCTTCATTTCGACCATTACCATGGTGGTAGGAAGAGATTTATCGACCTGCTCGAGTTCTTTCCGAGTGCTTGCTACTTCAGACTCCAGCATACGAAAGAGGTCACGTGATTCAGCGTACACGTAGTTGATGAAGTAGGTGAAGAGCTTCTTCTGTTCGCTGTCAGTGCGCTCCCTCCCGGGCTTGGCAGCGAGGGCCATGATATCGGCAGGAGCTGGGTTCCATTCTCCCTCGATCTTGTATTTGGTGCCGAGATAGAATCCCACTGCGGCCTGCTCGTTGGGATCAAGAGCACGGTCGTAGACGAGAATCTCGGCGAAGTCTGCGGCAGCCTTCTCTGCACCCGCGTTATTGGCACCGATGGTGATGGCCTTGTTCTGGAAACCGGAAAGACTTACTGCTCCGCCCCCTCCGTCCTTGCCATTGAGGCGAAAACGAGTGTCGTTATTGGCACCTTGCTGGGTGATAATGGCTACTGCGGGAACCGCTCGCTTGAGATCCGCATTTCCGATCATGTCGGCCCCATAGCCGTTGAAGCTCAGCTTGCTCATGTCATTCTGGTTACTGCCCCCGGTTTTCCAGAATGCGCGGCGTTTCCCCTGAGACTCGTCGCCCCACATGAGGGCCATCTGGTGCCGGGCGAGGTCGTTGAACTGAAGGACAAGCACCATGGTAAAGTCTCCGTCGAGATGCTCGGCCCCCGATGTGGTGCGAAGAAAGTCCTTCTTGCCATCGAGGCGGATGGCGGGATGTCCGTTCAGAGCCCTGCCAAACTGCTTGGGCTCACCGGTAGCCACGGCAGTGCGCTTGTTTCCAGAAAGATCCGGCCATTCCCTTACAAATCCGCCCGGTGCGTCGAAGGATCCCGCATCCAGGTGAAGCTGCAAACCGTTCTTCACGGGTAGAACCCCGGTCTTGGGCAAGGCGAGGGAAGTGACCCATTCGCTGAGGGCCGGGGCCAAGTCACCCGCGGGGTTTGTAAACTCCGGCCGTTCTCGAGCGGCCTTCAGTTTTGCCGTTGTGGAGTCCAGTCGAGATTGAAGTTCGTTCCGCTTCTGCTGGTGAGGGCCCGTGCGAACCTTAAGAAGCGGCGGAAGTGGCTTGTTGTGGTAGCCGCTCCGTCCTCCGGCTCCGATTTCTCCCTCTACGCTGTTGAAGAATGCGTAGAGCTGATAATACTCCTTCTGGGAAATCGGATCGTATTTGTGATCGTGGCACTGTGCACAACCAACAGTGAGGCCGAGAAATACCTGTCCGGTCGTATTTGCGCGGTCCACCGCGTAGGTAACATAAAATTCATCGGGGTCAGCTCCTCCCTCTTCATTGAACGTAACGCAACGATTGAAGCCGGATGCCACACGTGTGGTATCGCTGGCCTCGGGGAGGAGGTCCCCTGCCATGTTTTCCACAATGAACCGGTCATAGGGTTTGTTGCTGTTAAAGGAGTCGATGACGTAGTCCCGGTAGAGCCACATGGCGCGCGCAGAGTCATTGTGATAGCCGTTCGTGTCTCCGTAGCGTGCGAGATCGAGCCAGTCCTGGGCCATGCGCTCTCCGTAATGGGAAGAGTTGATCATCGTGTCGACGAGATCGGAATACTCTTCCGGTGAGAAGGCGGCACCCGTGGTTTCTCTTTCTGCCAGGGGCACTTCGAGAGAGCGCACAAAATGTCGCAATTCATTGAGGCTTGGTGGCAGACCGCGAAGGTCGAGAGAGATGCGTCGTATGAGAGTCTCGGGGCTAGCCTCGGGAGAGGGTTCCATTTTCTCGCTCTCGAGCCGTGAAAGGATAAAATGATCTATGGGATTTCTTGCCCAGTCCTCTCTATTCACGGCGGGCACTTTAGGTTTTTCCACGGTGCGGAAAGACCAGTGTTGTTCGTATTCCGCCCCATCTCTAACCCAGTTTCTGAGCTTTATTCTGTCTTCGTTACTAAGGCTCTTCCTGAACTCGGGTGGCGGCATCATTTCATCGGGATCTTCAGAAAAGATCCGATGCATCATCTCACTCTCGTCGAGGTCCCCCGGAACAATCGCACGCGATCCCGATTTCAATTCGCGTATTGCTCCTTCGCGCAGGTCGAAGCGTAGTCCGCTTTTTCGAGTCTGGGCATCCGGGCCGTGGCAGGCGTAGCAGTGCTCGGCGAGGAGGGGCTGGATGTCCCGGCTGAAGTCGCCAACAGCAGGAGTGGCCGACAGGATCAGACAGGCGGATGCGATATTCCGTAGGAAGCGCGTCCGGAGAGAAGACATGGGGTGATGCTACCGTCGAGCTCCGGCTGTGGAAGGGAAAATCTGCATTGGATCGGGTGACCCAGGGAGATTAGCCTCAAGAAATATTCGTATTACTTCTGGTTCTCGGTCTTGTGCTTGTTGAACCACTGATAGAGCTCCGGCGTTGCGTAGGCGGCAGACCAGCTGTTGTGCCCGACATGTTGGAGGGTCGTGAATCGCACCTTTTTGCCTCCAGCCTTGCGGATGGCTTTGACCATCTCATCAGAGTGACGATAGAGAACCGCCGTATCTTCAGTGCCATGAAACACCCAGATAGGCACGTCGACTAGTTTGGCGGCATCTGCTGGGTTGCCACGCCCGCAGATGGGGGAAACTGCAGCAAAGCGATCTGGATTTTCCGCCGCCATTTTCCATGTTCCATATCCTCCCATGCTGAGCCCGGTCAGGTAGATCCGGGTGGTGTCGGCCGGAAATGTGGTGGTAATATGATCCAAAAGCTTGAGAACGCCGGCTTGCTGATCGTCATCGGTCCACCTGCTCTCGGCAGGGCATTGAGGCGCAATGAGGATGTAGGGAAGGTTGTCGCCGCGCTGGGCCATCCGGGGAGGTCCCCACTTGGCAACGATGCTCAGGGGCCCCCGGCTTTCCCCGCGCCCGTGGAGAAAGAGCATGACGGGCCATTTTTTTTTGGAGGAAGGGTCGTATTCCTTTGGGAGAGAGAAAAGGTATGGAATCGTTTGCTTGGCAGAGACCTTGAATGACTGCTCGCTGACTTTGCCGGGAGCTGGTTGTTCAGCCTTAAGGCTGCTACATACGAGGAGTGCTAGTAGGCATTTCAGGAGAGGATTGTTTCGCATCGTTTCTGAGATTGGGTAGATCCGGATACGATCCTTTAAAAGGGCGGTTGTCAGTTCCAAAAGAACAATGCTCTTGCTTATGCAATGGGGTAACGTAGACTTTGACCTACGGATTTTTCATCCCCTTAATCAAAATTGAGGTCATTGAACAGGCTTCCCCCGTCCGGCCTGCGTGAGTGGGACATTTACCAACTCGGCTTTGCTCGTAGTGCGACTTTGCCGGCTACCCCTGTCCCGGAGCCCGGAATTAGATTATAATGAACCCAACTTCGTTTGAGGCGCTGCAATTTCCAGCGCCGATCCAACGTGCTCTCAGTGAGCGTAATTATACCTCACTCACGCCGATTCAGGCCCAAGCTCTGCCTCCTCTTCTCGAGGGGCGGGACCTTCTGGGCTGTGCCCAGACAGGCACGGGAAAGACGGCTGCGTTTTCACTCCCAATTCTGGATGTCCTCTATGATGACCCACAGAATATCCAGCCGCGAACGGCACGGGCGCTTGTGCTGACTCCCACCCGGGAGCTTGCAAATCAGGTAGGTGAGAGTCTGCGGACCTACGGCAAATACATGGATATTTACCATGCCCTTGTCTACGGGGGAGTGGGGCAGGGACCTCAAGTCAGTGCCATGAGACGAGGGGTCGATATTCTGGTAGCCTGCCCGGGACGCCTACTGGACCTCGTGGAGCAGGGGCATATTGATCTCTCTGAAGTTGAATTTTTTGTGCTCGATGAGGTGGATAGAATGCTGGATATGGGCTTTCAGAAGGATGTCACCAGAATTGTGGATATGCTCCCCCGGGAACGACAGTCGCTGTTCTTTTCGGCGACAATGTCGAAGCAAATAATGAGCCTCGCTCAGACAATCTTGCGTGACCCGGTAACCATCTCGATTGAGCCTGAAAAAACCACGGCTGAGGATGTTCGCCAGGAACTGTGCTTCCTTGAAAGATCGAATAAGCGTTCCCTTCTCGTGCAGCGTTTGAAGCAACAGGGTGGGGAGGAGCTTTCAATCGTCTTTGCTCGGACAAAGTATGGGGCCGACAAGTTGGCTCGTTTCTTGAATCAGAGAGGTATTAAGGCTGAGGCGATCCATGGCAACCGCTCCCAAGCTCAGCGAGACCGCACCCTGAAAAGGTTCCGCGATGGTGCCCTTCCTGTTCTGGTAGCGACCGACGTCGCTGCACGGGGTGTAGATGTCAAGGATGTCACTCTCGTTGTGAATTTTGATTTGCCTAACGAACCGGAGGCCTACATACACCGAATTGGACGGACTGGTCGGGCAGGAGAAAAGGGTTCAGCTGTTTCATTCTGCTCTGACGAGGAATTAGAGTTTCTCCGGGCGATTGAAAAATTGATCCAGCAAACCATTCCTGTCTCTGCTGATCACGAATGGCACCATGCGGGTCTTGCCGATCGTCATGCAAGGAAACTCACGGGAGGAGGAAATCGTGGAGCAAAGAAGAAGTCCGGACGTGGGAATCGTCGGCCACAGGGGAGGTATGGTCGTCGTCGGCAAGGTCGCTCAAAGTCGTCAGTGAAACGCTGATTTCTCCAGGTTGAAGCAGTGGCACGGCATGCCCCTGAAGAGGCCTATTCATTGAACTTCAGGCGATGGCGGCCCTCGGAGTCGAATTCGAGGGTGATGGCGTTGGCGCTGACCTCACAGTTTTCAGTGTCAGCGAGCTCTCTGGCGAGGTCTGAACTGACGAACAGGGTCTCCAGATGAAGGGTGTTGGGAATAAACATCCATCTCTGTTCCCCGTAGCGCTCACTCATACGCCGGACAACCTCCTCTTCGTCATTCAAGGTACATGGAATCGCCATTCGGCGCATATCTCCGGTTGTGAAGACGTTGGTAAAGGTCTTTTTCTCGTCGATGGAGTCTCTTAAACGGCGGGTAATGAAGTCCGATAGACCCACCCCGATGGCATTGCCTTGGCTTGCCTCGGAGAGGGCGAGAGCGGCAATCGCCTGAATCCTTGGGCGGATCAGATCCTCGTAACCATTGACTCCTCGATATCCGATAACGTTGGTATCCATTCCGGTTCCACTGAAGGTTTTTCCAATTTCATTCACGACTAGAACATTAAGTTCATCGACGGGTAGAGAAGGAAAATAAGAGCGATGTTTTTCAAGAAGGGCAGGCTCACGATCCAGAATCTCCTCAGGGCGCATCGCATGCACCTCGGCAGTCCTGTCGAATCCATCTTCAAGCAGCGCTAGTCCACCGTAGATTTTTCCAGAATTAATCACACATTCTCCCATTTCGAGCAGCATGTCCTTCATTTTGGGAGTGGGTGCAGAGTGAAAGGTTTCCGCCGATTGGATCTTGCCCATGCCCACGACCATCATCTTGGTAAGTCCACTCTGAACCGGTCCCGAGAAGCAGGTGTGAAGTTTGATGCGATTGAGAACGAGAACACCGGAGGCCTCGAAGCAATGTCGATCCATCCAGACCTTTCCTGTTTCCACTTCCCCGATCTGGACCACCTCCATGCTCGATCTGATTTCCATTCCAGTGGCTTCCTCGGTTAGTCCGAGCGAGCGAACCATGGCGAGTTGCCCTTCCGCGGTAGCTCCATTATGCGAGCCCATGCATGGTGTGAGAAATGGGACTGCGCCGTTTTTGCGTAGCCAATCTCCAGCAGCCCGGGTGACGGCAACGATGTTGTCGATGCCACGACTTCCTGCCG
>Ga0163110_10000343_pt1 | contig 21329 bp, 22 predicted proteins | sample CRUFie1St17metaG_FD_108703 | JGI IMG/M metagenome (GOLD analysis project Ga0163110, IMG submission 108703) | Marine microbial communities from the Costa Rica Dome - CRUD Field 142mm St17 metaG | ecosystem: Environmental > Aquatic > Marine > Oceanic > Photic zone | place: Costa Rica: the Eastern...
CATGTTTTATATTCACTTACGGAACTTCTCATTACGCTCTTAGAGATCGGGCTGCGATAAAAGCAGGGGAAACATTACTAGTACTCGGTGCTTCAGGAGGTGTTGGAGTTGCCGCTATTGAAATTGCCAAAGCACTCGGGGCTAGAGTAATTGCTGCAGTGTCATCAAAGGAAAAAGCCCAATTCTGCAAAAGTGTTGGTGCAGACGAAACGATAATTTATCCTAAAAATATGGATAAAGACGCTCAAAAAGAGTTGTCGGCAAATATCAAGAAGAGTTCGGGTAAGAAAGGCATAGATGTCGTTTATGATGCTGTTGGTGGCAATTATGCAGAGCCTTGCATTCGCGCCATGGCCTGGAATGGAAGGTTTTTAGTTGTTGGATTTCCTGCTGGAATACCAAAAGTTCCTTTAAATCTTGCGTTGTTGAAAAGTTGTCAAATTATTGGCGTCTTTTGGGGAGCATTCACAATGCGCAATCCAAAACAACATCAAGAAAATCTACAGGAGTTGTTTAACATGTACAAAAATAAAAAAATAAAACCGAAGATTACCGCTTCTTTTTCTTTAAAAGAAGCCGCAAAAGCTCTTACAAGTATTGAGAAACGAAAATCATTAGGTAAAGTCGTTCTGACGATGGAATGAGTTTATTAAATTAGATAAAAACACCTAATGCTCCCGCAAGGAAACTAAAATGAAGACGAGAATTACAGAAATGTTTAATATTGAGCACCCGATAATTCAGGGAGGAATGCATTACGTTGGATTTGCTGAGCTCGCTGCCGCTGTATCAAACGCGGGCGGACTAGGAACAATAACTGGCTTAACTCAGAAAACACCAAAAGAATTAGCAAATGAAATTAGCAAATGTAATGATATGACGGAGAAGCCTTTCGCCGTTAATTTAACATTTCTACCTACAGTAACGGCTCCAGATTATCCAGCTTATGTAAAAGCAATAATAGGTGGTGGCGTGAAAATTGTAGAAACAGCAGGTCGTAACCCAGTACAGGTTCTTCCTCACTTAAAAGATGCTGGCATAAAAGTAATTCATAAATGCACATCTGTTCGGCATGCCTTAAAAGCGCAAGATATTGGATGCGATGCCGTATCAGTTGACGGCTTTGAATGTGGAGGACATCCCGGAGAAGATGATATACCTAATATGATTTTATTACCAAGGGCTGCAGATGAACTTGAAATACCATTTGTCTCATCAGGTGGGCAAGCAGATGGCCGTTCCTTGGTAGCTTCAATAGCAATGGGTGCCGATGGCATGAACATGGGAACGCGTTTTATGTGCACAGCTGAAGCTCCAATTCATCAACGCGTGAAAGACGCAATTGTGGCTGCTTCAGAGTTAGATACACGCTTAATTATGCGGCCATTGAAAAACACCGAACGTGTTCTTAACAATCAAGCTGTAGAGAGAGTATTAGCAGTAGAGAAAGAAAAAGGTTCCAAAATAAAATTTGAAGATATTTTGGAAGATGTGGCCGGTGTGTATCCAAAGATTATGATAGATGGCAAAATGGAAATTGGAGCTTGGTCTTGTGGTATGGTTGCCGGTTTAGTTCATGATATCCCAACGTGCAAAGAGCTTGTTGACAGAATAATGGTTGAAGCTGAACAAATAATTCAATCACGTTTAAAAAAGATGTTGGAAGCAACAAAGTGAGATCATCTTTTAAGAATAGTAACCTTAGCAAAAATAATCATCAGACTTTAAATGGAGAAAAAATATGATAGGATATGTGATGGTTGGTACTAATAATATAGAAGCATCTGCAAAATTTTATGATGCTGTACTTGATACATTGGGCTTGACCCGAGGTTTAACAGATAGTGACTATGTTGGCTATGGTTCTAAAACGACACCTGAAAAAATTGAATTTTACCTCACAAAACCTTTTGATGGAGAGAAAGCTACTTTTGGCAATGGAACCATGATCGCGATGATAGTTGGATCAAGAGAAGAAGTAGATAATTTTTATGCAACAGCGCTTGCTAATGGTGGCATTGATGAAGGTAAGCCCGGGACAAGAATTAAGGGAGATGAAACCTATTACGCCTATATCCGTGATCTTGATGGTAATAAAATCTGCGGTTATTGTGAGTAGAAGTTTAAAAATTTTAAAATAAATTATTTAAAGAAAAAAATTATGGGAGACAAAATGTCAAAAGTTTATCAAGTCGTAATATACACATCAATTTTAGATGAAGCCAAACTTGCAAGTTACGCCGCATTAGCGGGGCCTGCGATGCAAGCAGCTGGGGCTAAATTTTTAGCACGTGGTATTCCCGTTGCGGTAAAAGAGAATGGTCAGAAAACTAGAACAGTTGTAATAGAATGGGAGTCCATGGAAGCTGCTGAGAAAGGTTACGCAAGTGAAGCATATCAAAATGCTCTCGCAGCTCTTGATAATGGAGCAATTAGAGAGTTTAGATATGTAGCCGCTGCTTAATTTTTCGGTGCGTAATCAGGACTATAAATACGAACAAACTATTTGTTAAAAAAAAGATTATAGAGTTTTTTAAATCAATGGATTCTGATCGTTATAAAATTTTTTAAAAACAAAAAATTTATCTATCTTGATAAACTTTTTTTACGTATAAGCAGTTTACGTAAACGTAAAAACAAGGGAGAATCAATTGTCTTTAACAGAAAATTATAGTGATTCAGCTTCAACACCACCACTGGGTCAAGCTGTACCACTCGGTATACAACATGTACTCGCAATGTTTGCGTCTAATGTTACACCATCAATTATTATAGCAGGAGCAGCAGGTTTAGCATTTGGAGGTGCAGAACAAATCTACCTCATTCAAATGGCTATGTTATTTGCAGGAATAGCAACATTATTCCAAACTATTGGCGTTGGTCCTGTTGGATCTCGACTTCCAATAATGCAAGGAACTAGTTTTGCATTTGTTTCAGTATTATTTGTAATTGCCAAAACTCAAGGCTTAGGTGTTGCTTTAACAGCATGCTTAATTGGCGGCATCATTCATTTCTTCCTTGGTTCTATTATAGGAAAAATTCGATTTTTATTTCCACCATTAGTGAGTGGATTAGTAATACTCACCATTGGCTTGTATCTTATACCTGTCGCAATCAAATATGCAGCAGGTGGTGCCGCGAAATTTCAAATGGAAGCTGCAAGTTACGGTTCTCTAATGCACTGGACTGTAGCCCTTAGTGTGATAGTCGTATCATTTATTCTCAAGTTTTGGGGTAGAGGCCTTATATCTTCTGCAGCCTTATTAATTGGATTGATAGCTGGTTATATTGTGGCTTGGCTTTTTGGAATGGTAAGTTTTGCAGCAGTTGGAAAGGCAGGTTTGATAGCGATTCCAAAATTTATGCCATATGGTTTTGAATTTAGCCTAGGGGCAGTAGTTGCAGTCACATTAATTTGTATCGTGTCAGCTATTGAAACTGTAGGTGATACTTCAGGAACAACAAAGGCAGGCGCAAACCGAGACGCAACTGATGAAGAAATAGCAGGCGCTACATATGCTGATGGACTAGGTACTGCCGTTGCTGCAATTTTTGGTGGATTACCAAATACTTCCTTCAGCCAGAACGTTGGAATTATTGGTATGACAGGTATTATGAGCAGGCATGTAGTAACTATCGCTGGCTTAATACTCATCGCGTGTGGCTTATTGCCAAAAATTGGCGCAATAGTTGCTTCAATGCCTATGCCCGTATTGGGAGGTGGCGTTATCGTGATGTTTGGGATGGTGGTTGCCGCCGGTATGAACATGCTTAGTGAAGTAAAAATGAATCGCCGTAATATGATGATAATTGCGGTTTCACTTGCAGTTGGACTTGGCTTAAATCTTCAACCGTCAGCAGTTCAGTATCTACCTGGTGTGATAAAAACGATGGCTATATCGGGATTATTACCAACTGCTTTAATTGCAATTGTCCTAAATCAGGTTTTGCCTGAAGAAGACTAAACTTGACTTTGCAGGCTTCATAGTTTCTGAAGCCTGCATTTTGCTTGCAAAATCTGCTGCTTGAGCATTTTTTTCATCTTAAGACAAGGCTTAATGATGCGCCCATTGTAGTCGCTATAAAGTCATCTAACTCTGCTACACCCTTTCCTCGTTTATCAGAAAGCTCCTTTAGTGCGCCAACTAAAGAGGCTACGAGAAAACCAGTAATCATTGAACCACTTGATAGATACACTATCCTTGAGATAGCAGCACCAATGATAAAATGAAGTTGCTTATCTTTTCTCTGAAACATTGTAATTTTCTTATCAGTTACCATGTTAGAATTCATCTTTTGCAAATCTGCAGCTTTGACGGAGCTACAAACTAGACAAATCAATAATATGATGTTCAAAAGAAAATTTTTCAAAATATCATCACTTATAATTAAATTGTTCCAATTAAAGATATCTCATTTTAATAAAAAAATAAAATTTGAATTGGGATCATTGTAAATATTGAGAATAATTGGATAATCGGCTTCTAAGATCCAGATGGTTAAATTTATATGAATTATATTGAATTAGAGACGTTACTTCGAACAAACCAACTAACCATTTTAGGGGGGTTTCACCCTAAGGTCAGCGATGGCACACCTACAGACAGTAAAACGCTTATTCTATTGGGCCCATGGGAACCATATTTCTGGAAGGCATTTAAAAATAGTCCTGAATTTAAACAAGATCAAACTAATCCATTAGACAAATGGTCTAAAAGGATCATAATTAACTTAGCATCAAACTTAAATGCAACACCACTTTTCCCATTTGGGGGATCCCCTTATCTTCCTTTCTACAAGTGGGCCTTAAAAACAAAAAGATCCCATAGGTCTCCGATAAATTTGCTTGTTCATGACAAAGCTGGTTTATTTGTATCATTTCGCGGCGCATTATCATTTGACAAAAAAATTAAACTTCCTACCCCGCCACCAAATCCATGCAAAAAATGCCCTGCGCCTTGTTTGAACGCCTGCCCAGTTTCAGCATTCACCAAAAAAAACTATGATGCCAATCTGTGTAAAACACATATCGAGAACAAAGACTCAGTCAATTGTACAGATACTGGATGCGCATCTAGACGAGCCTGTCCAGTAAGTGAAACCTTTCCAAGACTATCAGAACAATCTGCTTTTCACATGAATGCATTTTTAAAGTCTAAAAATAAAGCATACTCTTAATTATTAATTAGAAAAAATATCTCTTAAAGCTTCCATATCAATACTTTTGCAAATTAATCCAGATGGCTTAAATGTTGGGACATTTTCACCAGCGACTAAGGCGTTTACTACTGCTTCCTCCACACATTCAACTGCAGCCAAATATAAAGGATCTATAAAATCTGGATTTAACTCCAATTTTTCTTTGAAAATCTCAGGTTTCTTCCCAAGAATCGAAAGCTTTTGAGTGGAAAATGATAAAAATATATCACCAGAGTTATTTCCACCCGGTGATCCACCACGGCCTACTCCAATTGCGGCGCGTTTAGCAATTTGTCTCAATGACAAAGACGATACAGGGGCATCTGTTGCGATAATCGCTATGATAGAGCCACTCTCGTTGTCCATCAACCGACCATCGTCAAACAATTTTCCAATCGGTTTGCCTAAAATATTTAACCACGGACGAATACCATGATTAGCTTGAACTATAGTCCCAATAGTATAAATCTCTCCCTCAATACAAATTACCCTGGATGATGTGCCCGTACCCCCTTTAAATTCATAACATATCATCCCATTTCCACCACCTACGGAGCCCTCTTCTAAGGGTCCAAATGTAGCGTTGTCTAAAGCCGTAATTGCATGTTTTGGCATAATATTTTGAGCATTTATATCATTAAGAACACCATCATATGTCTCTGCCACTACAGGCATTGCCCAAGCATGTTCTTTGTTAAAATAATCTTTATACCTGTTTATCATCCACTTTGTTGCACCATGATGTACCATTCCTACTGAGTGAGTATTAGTGACGCATATGGGACCTAAGAAATAACCTGCATCATTGATCCAATGTGTCCCTGTCATTTCACCATTGCCATTTAAAGTATATTGACCAGCTAAAACAGGCATTGGCTTATTATTATCTTTACGAGGAATAATAGCAGTCACACCAGTTCGTATATTTTTTTCTTTATCGGTTACCGTAGTAAAGCCTACACTCACTCCAGCTATATCTGTAATAGCATTATTATTACCGGTAGCACCTGGAAACGGTAAGCCTAAATCACGCGCTCTCAACTTTTTTTTTGCAACTGTCAAAATAATCTTCCTTTGAATTAAAAATAATGCAAAACATTTTTTTTATACTTAAAATATTCTTATTTTCCAAAATTATTATAACTCGAAAAATCTGAAATAATATCTATATTTATTCCCATTTTCTAAGTTTATTTTAAATCTTAAATATTTGCATTCGCAACTGTTGATTTGTTAAGCTTGGCTTCACGTTGAGTAATATAAATAGTAGAAGAAAATATTACTATACCACCAATCCAAGTCCAATAGCCTGGTAGTTCAGAAAAAATTAACCAAGCGAGTAAAGCAGTTAAAGGTAACCTAACAAACTCTAAAGGCTGCAACCCTGTAACTTCAGCGAGAGAAAATGCACGTGTATAGCACAAATGGCCAAGAGTACCAAAAATGGCTAACAACCAAAGATAAACCCAAGTTTCTGGTCCTGGCCACTCCCAAACTAAAATTGCCGGAACAATAGTAATCGGTATTAATAAAATTACCATCCAAGCAACAATGGCATTAGAAGACTCTTTCGCAGTCATTTTTTTTACCAGCAATCCATTACCCGAGTGAGCTAAAGCGGAGATAAAAGCTAATGAAACGCCAAAAGAAAATGTACCAGAACCTGGTTGCACAATAATTAACATCCCCAAAAATCCTATAATTATGGCTATAATCCGTCTGGCTTTTATAAATTCTCCAAGAATAAAGGCCGCACCAATTGTCATAAAAATAGGTGTAGTAAAACTAATAGCGGTAGCTTGTGCTAATGGTATTGACGAAAAGGCTATAAAACCAGCTATCATACCAATGCTACCTATAATTGCTCGGTAAAAAAACAGTTTGGGTTCTCTCATTTTAAAATTATGAAATCCTGCAACACCCAATACAGGTATAATAATTATACAAGCCAGAAGAGTTCTGAGAAATACAACCTCCATTATATGTAATTGTTCAGAAGATTTTCGGATAAAAATAATCATTCCTGTAAAAAAAAACATCGCTAAAAACATATAGATTAATGCTTTTCTTTGAGAATTTAAATTAGAAAATATGCTCATATTTTAAAGAAGAACGATTATCAGAAATATTCAAGAGTTTTCTCAAAAACTCTTACCAAAAAAAGTTTATTTAGAACAAATAAGACGCAAACCTCCAATGGCTTTCATATCGAAATACGCATTGATTTTCATATAAAAATCTTCCATTTGATTAAACAATTCTAATCCATGTAAATCAATGAAATCATTTTTTTTATCCAAAAAATGAGAGTGTCTATCTCTTGTGAATTCAGACCAATTAATTGTCATGTCCTGACAAACATCAATTTTAAAACCCACATTTTCAAAATAATTTTTGTAATCATCAATGCTTATTAATGAATTTGCGAATAAATCATTTTTTAACAATTCCCAATTTACGTTCACATTGTGGTCAAGCACTGTAAGATCTTCGATAAAAACTCTTCCCCCTGGCCTTAGAAGTTCAAAAATCTTTTGACAAGATTTCTGTCTGTTTGGTATGTGGTATAAGGCTAACCAACTAACGATACTATCAAAATGATTGCTCTTATTTTTGTAAGTTAAAAAATCAGTACAAACATGAGTTACTTGATCTGCCAGTCCACATCTTTCAGTCAAACTACATCCAACATCATGATAATCTTTCTGTAATTCTAATGCTTCAACATTTGCACCAACCATATGGGCAACATATCTAGAAGGGCCACCCCATCCAGAGCCAATTTCTAGTAGCTTATCACCTCTCTTCACATTAAGGATATCAATGCAATTTTGAACAGATTGAATGCCATGATAATGAAGCTGATCAAAAGCAAACAAACTTTGCACATCAATAGCATCATTTTCTTGAACCCCTAAATTATCCAGTTCACGAAAAATACGCTTTGCCTCAGGATATAATTTCATTGTTTTAATATTTTTAGGGGCAGACAACGTAATTTCACTTACTTTAATTATAGTTTCAAAAATTTATAACAACATAAGGAATAGTCAAAAGCAATTTAAATTATTGAACATCTTTTTCTTTTTTAAAAAATGTATAATAATTGCTCTCAATACCGAAAGGACATTTAATGGAAATTGCTAGTTTAGATATTACCTACCCAAAAACGCCAAATGGAATGAGCGATGAAGAGTGGAAAGCACGTGTAGACCTCGCTGCCGTTTATAGATTAACAGATTATTATGGGTGGACGAGTGTCGTTTACAATCATATTACTTTAAGAATTCCAAATACAGAAACATTTTTAATCAATCCGTTTGGATTGCGATATGATGAAATAAGAGCATCAAACCTCATTCGTTTAGACTTAAAAGGGAATAAACTAGATAATGTTGATATGCCTGTAAATAAAGCAGGGTATAACATTCACTCCGCCATACACGAGGCTCGCCCAGATGATTTACATTGTGTAATGCACACCCATGAACCAATTAGCCAAACAATGTGCAGCATCAATGAAAAATTTATCCCTATGGTTCAAGAGTCGTGCCAACTATATGAAAGAATTGGATATCATGAATTTGAAGGCATAGTGTTAGATGCCTCAGAAAAAGATCGCTTAATCAGTGCCCTGGGTACTAATAATCACACATTAGTCTTAAAAAACCATGGCCTTCTCACAGCAGGTCCAAGTGCAATATGGGCTTTCGTTAGACACCAAATCTATATTAGAAATTCTGATATTCAATTACGAGCATTAGCCTCAGGAGCGGAAGTAAGTAGAATTCCTGAAGATGTAATAAGACATACTCGTGAACAATTTGAAGGGGGCAGTGCACAAGGTGGAGCTGTTGTTCGTCATCCCGAATGGCCAGCGTTTTGGCGTTTGTTAGACAAACTGGATCCAAACTGGAAAACATAATAAATTGATTTTAATCAATTTGGCTAACGTCTTTGGATTTTTACTCTTAATTTTAGGATGATTAAGATATGCCACTGCACGGAATGCACTATTAGTCATTTTTTTCTTCTCACCTAACTTTTCTGATCCAAGAAGGTAGTAGTGAATACTCAGAACATTGAGGATAGGAATGTTTATAGTTATCAAAGTTATAAGTCTTCTTGTAACTTTATTGAATTTTTATATCCACAATTCGGACAACTATATTCTCTTTTAGTTATCTCAAACGCTTTATCCATAGAAGCATATGTCCAGTAAAACTTACACTCTCCACAAGTGATATGGTATAAATACTCAAGATGAGCTGTAAAGGTCATAATTCTTAAATTCCTAGTTTTCTAAATATTAAAATTACTCATTTTTTATAATCTAATGTAAACTTAAACAGGCAATCTGGATCTCGCAACAGCAATCAAGTACTCTGCTCCACATTTTAAAATTGTATCGTTAAAATTATAGAATGGATTATGAAGTGGTTCTGAACTGCGTCCATTACCAATAAAAGCAAATGAACCAGGAACCTTTTCAAGATAACGAGCAAAATCTTCTGACCCTGTAATTGGTCCGTTTGATCTATTTGTTTTACTTTTCCCAAAAACTATTGAAGCAATTTCTAAAGATTTCTTGGTTAGTTTCTGATCGTTAATAAGTGGAACAAACTCATTAGTATATTTAAATTCAACTTCCAAATCATGTGCTAATCCTATTGAACGTACTAGTTTTGACATTTCTAATTTAATCTGTTCACTAATCTTTCTATTGAAACAACGAACGTCACCAGAAATTACTGATATTCCTGGAAGCGCATTTCTTATGCCATCAGATTTAAATTCTGTTACAGAAACTACTGCAGTTTCATTTGGATTTATTTTGCGAGACACTATTGTTTGCAACTCCATTACCAAATTACATGCTGGCACCAAGGTTTCTTTACATTTATGAGGTGAAGAAGAATGCCCCCCCAAACCTTTTAATTTAATTTCAAAATTATCTTCTGCTGCCATAAATGGCCCTTCACAAGTCTCAAAATGCCCTAGAGGAATACCAGGCATATTATGGAAGCCCCAAATTTCTTGAAAAGGGAATTTAACCATAAGACCGTCATCTATCATAGATTGAGCCCCCTGACCCCATTCCTCTGCAGGTTGAAACAACAACCGAATTGTACCATTAAACCCTCTTTCGATATTCAAAAATTCTGCAGCCCCAAGCAATGTAGCGGTGTGACCATCATGGCCACAAGCATGCATAAATCCTTTCCTTTTCGACTTGTAAGTAAAATCATTTTTTTCATTAATCATTAAAGCGTCAATGTCTGCTCTTAATGCTATAGATTTCTTTGAATCCCCGTTTCTGAGCGTTGCAACAACCCCAGCTCCCCCAACTTGGGTGTCAATCTCGTTGATCCCAAACTCTCTTAATTTTTCAACAATAAAAGATGTTGTCTCAACGGTATCAAATCCAAATTCTGGAATTTGGTGAAGAGTTTGTCGCCATTTTTTCATCTTAGATTCTAAAAAAGAGCTTATCATGAAGGCATCCTTGGATTGAAAACACTAATAACTAACAACTAAGCGAGTAATAATATAAAAAACTCGATTAAATCCATATTTTTTTTTCGTTTATCATTAGAGCAGATCATTTATAGTAAATTTGAAACCTAATAAGGCCAATCAAATGCAGGACAGAAAAAACTTCAGAATTAATAATAGAATAGCTATCGTCGTGGGCGGTGGCCAGCGTGAGGGTGAGACAATAGGTAATGGTCGAGCCGCTGCTGTCACTTATGCTAAAGAGGGAGCTAAAGTGATCGTAGTTGATAACAATTTGCCAGCCGCTCAAGATACAGTCGATGAGATAAACTCAATTGGGGGTTATGCATTAGCTTTAACAGCCGATGTTACAAAAGAAAGCGACGTTGAGAAAATGGTCTCGGAAGTTCATGAAAATTTTGGGAGAATAGACATACTTCATAATAATGTTGGTATCTCCATTGCGGGAGGGGACTCGGAAATTACAAAAATTAAAAATGATAACCTCGATTATATTCTGGCTGTAAATTTAAAATCAATGATATTTACTTGCAAATACGTTATCCCATTAATGAGAAAACAAAAATATGGAAATATAATCAATATATCTTCAACTGCAGTTCATGAAGAATACCCTTGGGTAAGCTACAAAGTAAGCAAAGCTGGAGTTAATGCTTTAACAGAACAAATCGCGATACAAAATGCCAAATACGGAATAAGAGCAAACTGTATCGAGCCAGGCTTGATGAATACTCCAATGGCGATCGATGCCAGAGTAGAAGCATGGCAAGAATCCAGAGAACAAATAATATCAGCGCGTAATGCTGCAGTACCACTAAAAGGCAAAATGGGAACGGCTTGGGATGTCGCAAACGCCGCATTATTTTTAGCCAGTGATGAGGCTCAGTTTATAACCGGTATTACTCTTATGGTTGATGGTGGCGTACATTGTAGAGTTGGGGGAAGCGGTAGACCACAATATAAATGAAATTTCCACGCCTCAAGTAACATTTATCTCACCTATTTCATGCAAACAAAAGAATCTAAATTATCCAAATTTATCATTTCTATATTATTTCTTAATAGCATTAAAATGCTTTATTTTTCATAAATCAGTTCAAAGTACGTTTCTCTAAGAATGATATGTACTTGACCACTACGACACCCAATATAGATATGAAAACCATTAGCGATATCAACGGATACACTCCTGACTCTATGGTAGAGATCAATCCAGCTATGTATGCAAAAAAAGCACCAAAACCCAGCATTATGGCTCCACCAATTCCTGATGCGCTACCTGCTAAACTTGGTCTTACTGATAATAATCCAGCGTTGGCGTTTGGTAAAACCATACCATTGCCAATTCCCGCCCAAATCATGCTACCAAAAAACACAACCGGATGTTTAAATCCAATAACAAATATAACTAATCCAGCTAAAAGCCCAACAACCGTTATCCATGAACCATATAATAACATAAATTGAATGCCCAGTTTTTCTGAGTACTTTCCAGAAATAAAACTACCTGAGACATAACCAAGTGTTGTTAACCCAAAATAAATTCCAAATTCAGTAGAACTTAAATTAAATGAATTTGTTGAAACAAATGGTGCCCCTCCGATATATGCAAAGAACGATCCACTAGCAAAAACTGTGGTGAAACAATAAGCCCAAAAACGTTTTGAGCCAAATAGTTCAGGATATTCGTTGATTTGCTCTGAAATGCTGCGTGAAATATTTCTATTTGTTTCACCGAGATCAAAATAAGCAAACGCCATTATGATTATACCGATTAACAACAACATACTGAAATTTGCTTTCCAACCAAATAAATCATTTAGAAAACCACCAATAGCTGGAGCAAACATTGGTACAATAGCCATACCCATTGTTACATAACCAATCATGCTAGCAGCTTTTTCATTACTAACAGTATCACGAACTATAGCTCTTGAGAGGACCATTCCAGTTACAATCACTGCCTGTAACATTCTAAAAAATAAAAATAACTCAATACTCTTGCTGAGCAGACATCCAATCGTTGCAATGCCAAATATAAAAAAACTAAACAAAACCACTGGGCGTCTACCAACTTTATCAGAAACAGGCCCTATAAAAATTTGTAGTAAAGCAGTAACTGCCAAATACATTGATATTGACAAATTCATAACAGAATAAGTTGTATTAAAATAATCTGTCATGCCAGGTAGCGACGGCAGAAAAATATTCATCGCCAAAGCACTCATTCCAGCCAGTGAGACTAGAGTGATAATATGAGGTGGAGACGATTTATTTAAATAAATCACAGCTTTTGGTTGATCCATAATGATTGGCTATTCAACTATTTTCAAATTGTCTATCAAGATTATAATTTATTAAAATATTTTCAAAAACTAGTGTCTTTTTGATCTTATAGGATTTTAATCAAAAAAGTTTTTTGCTTCTCTAACAAAAAGATCAATATCTTCAGCTTTGCAATTCAAATGAGTGACTAATCTTATCACATTATTCCAATCTGCACCAAGTAATATACCCTTTTGCTCCATAAATTTACGAAACCTTGGCGCGATCCCATTTTCAAACTCTATAAACACCATATTTGTATGAACTTTATCTAAATCGACATTAATTCTTGAGATATCACTTAATTGTTCAGCCAATCGAGTTGCATTTTTGTGATCATCTATCATACGCTCCACATTATTGTCTAAAGCATAAATTCCAGCTGCTGCTAATATCCCAGCTTGCCTCAAACCACCGCCCAACAATTTTCTAACGCGTCTAGCTCTCTTTATAAAATCTTTGGAACCTGACAAAACGGAACCTGCTGGGGTGCCAAGTCCCTTTGACAGGCATAATGAAACAGAATCAATACTTGCTACCATTCGTTTAGGTTCCAAACCAAGTTTTGTAATTGCATTCATCAGGCGTGCACCATCCAAGTGGACAGAAAGCCCGTTAGCCTTTCCGCAATGCGCCATTTTTTCTATTTCATTCACATCTAAAACACTACCTTGGTGAGTATTCTCCAGCGACAACATTCTAGATATGGGAAAATGCTCATTATCTGGTTTAATTTTTTCTTTTATGTCCTCGATTAAAACAGTGCCATTATCTTGTGTAGCAAGCGGCGCAAACATTATACCACCTAGAACTGAAGCCCCACCAGCTTCGTCCATAAAAACATGATAATGATCACCTGTCAGTATTTCTTCACCTCTTTGGCAGTGCGAAAGCATCGCGCATAAATTTGATTGTGTCCCACTAGACACCAACAAAGCAGCTTCTTTATTAAATAGTTTTGCTACTTTCTCTTCTAAGAAATTTACTGATGGATCATCCCCGTATACGTCATCACCTAATTGGGCACTCATCATTGCGTTTTTCATTCCCTCGCAAGGCTGAGTGACAGTATCACTCCTTAAGTCAACTCGAGTATTAAAATTTTGCCGATCTATATTAGCGTAAATCATTTGTTAAGTCCTAACAGCCCAAAAATTATTTAAACAACTTAATCATAAGTTACTCAAGATGAAATAGTGATAACATCCAAACACGACTTTTAATGTCGCAGATAAATTAAAGAAAATACAATTATGAAGAATTTATTCATTCTAAGCAAATATTAGATCGTTTGTAATAATAAGGCTACTTGAAACGAAAAATCAAATATTTGGCACCAAAACATTTAGAGGCTTATGACCAATGCTAATTTTTACTGGCAAATTACCTAAATACTCTCCATCACCATATACTAATTTGGCCCAAGGATGAGAGGAAGAAGTGTCGATCTTAAATTTTTTAGTGTGGGTATTTGAAACGTTTACATTGTTGATGTGTTTTCCTGAGAAAACTTGAACGAGTAATTTAACTGCTTGCATTCTGGATACTTTTTTTGCACTTAAGAGATTGACCAAATTGCTTTCTTTTAATGCATCTGGTGCAATAAACATCCCCCCTCCAGTGTAAGGCGATGCTGCACCTGCAATTATCAAGAATGAATCATCAATAATATTATTATCGTTTACGATTTTATAGCCATGATTCTGCAATTTAATAAAACTTATTAACGTCGCAACTGCATAGAGAGCGCTACCTTTCAAAACAGGTATTTTTGAAGCCCTAAATGCAGCCTCACTTAAAAGGCCTACACCTGCGCAGGTAAGACAAATTTTTTTATATTGATCAAATTCTGCGATTACGTATCTAGACTTATGCACCTCACCAGAGGTTAGAGCAATTTTCACATCTTTACTATTATGTATCCCTAAAGAACTAGCAAAATCATTTCCCCTACCCATTGGGAAAGGTATCATTGACCCTCCAGTTCTCACAGCTTGCTCAGCAACTAGATTCTGCAAACCGTCTCCTCCACAAGCGATAACTAAATTTTCATTTTTCATCCCTTCATAGGAGACCCTTGAAGATTCTTCAGGAGAGTTTGGGACCACTATTCTTAAGTTTTTGTCATCAATTGTTGATTTGATTAAATTGATTTTTTTATTAAGAGGTAACTTGCCCGATAAAGGATTTACTATACATATCAATTCGCCAAAATTTTCTTCAATCATGTTTGCCTCTCAAGATAATTCTGGACCCCAACCGATATTATTTTCCTTCAAATATTTTATTACTCAATTTGAAAAAAATTTTTATAACGACTAATAATGCTTGAATAAACTTCTAGCATCTCAGTGTTTGGCTGCTGGCAGTCCATTATTGGCGCAAGAGGATCGCCCGCATCAATCTCACTTTCTGACAATTCTTGCAAAACTGCATGTGCACAAAACGGCACATGCACTTCAGAATAACCACCCTCATGCGCAAATACCAATCGGTCGCTACAGATTTCTTTAGCTGTTTTTCTCATTAATTTCGTCATTTCAGAATAAGTTTCTGCACTACAAATCATTCTACTTAGAGGATCGACACCCGAGGCATCAAATCCACAAGCTATTATAATTACATCTGGATCGAATGATTTTAACTTTGGTATAACTAGTCGATTTAACGTTTCTAAATAAGTTAAATGACCAGAGCCCGCAGGTAATGGTATATTCATGTTTGCTCCCAGAGCCTCCGGACTACCCTGTTCCTCAATATTGCCAGTATCGGGAGGAAAACATCGATCTTGATGAATTGATATCGTTAAAACATCTGGATCATCAATAAAAATCGCCTCTGTACCATTTCCATGATGAACATCCCAATCAACCACAGCAAATTTTTTGGCTAACCCTTTAGAACGCGCACTTTTTATAGCGATCGATATATTTGCCAATAAACAAAATCCCATTGCTTTATCTGGTAAGCAGTGATGTCCAGGAGGACGCGATAAAGCATAAGCGTTCTTTAAATTTCCTTTGAGAACATTGTCTAGAGCATTGATGACCAACCCCGATGATAAAGCGGCCATCTCATATCCTCCTTTGGTAAATGGAGTTGTGGAAAATGGTACTACTTCACCACCATCAACGTCTGAAATTGACTTAAAATCCTTCAAATATTTGGATGTATGAACTCGTTCCAAATCCTCTCGAGTAGCAACTGGAGCCGAGGTTACTTCCAGCTCGTTAATTAACCCGGTTACATTCAGAAGATTTTTTACTCTTCGTTTCGTTTCAGGATCTTCAGGCAAACCACCCACTGCAAGAGGTTGAACAAGACCACCCACGGGAATTGCAAAGGCATATCCAGTGCCAGAATGCCAAAAACAGCGTTCATCATAAAAAAATCCCGTTTGCATTTAATCAATCCTTCTTTTTGATTCAGGGCTATTAATTGAAAACATAGTAATAAAGAATTTTCTACCTAGCTCCTAGATTTTTAACAATTCTAGAATCCACCTTGGATAAAGTAAATTTTTAATTACAAAAAATTAAAAGTAACATAAACTTTACATCAACAAAATATTTCTGTAGATTTAATTTAGTTAACGTGTTAAGTAAATTTTATTGTTTATAAATATTTGACTTGCCTATAACTCGTATAGATGGCTAGGTCAGTAAATATAAATAAAGTGAAATATAATGGGGAGATTCTGGAAAGAATGATAAATCCAGGAACTAACAAAGAGAGGAAATAAAGTGTTTAAATCAAAATTTATGGGATTATTAGCATTACCATTTGTATTTGCATCAGCAACAAATGCAGCAGAGAATTTATCAGCAGAATCGGCTGGAGCTGGCGGTGTTACTCACACAGTAACTAGCCACTTTGCACAAATTCTTTCGGAAGCGGGCGTTGCAGAATTGCAAGTCCAATCCGGAGCAACACTGACAAATACACTACAAAATGTTGCGAATGGAACAACTGACGTTGGAATAACTCCACTAATCTTACCTTTTTTATTAAAAAATGGTCGTGGGCCATATGCTAAGACAGGTAAAGAAGAAGGCTCCAAGCAAATGGATAATATAAGGGCATTATTCCCTTACAACTTGGGTGCATTCCATTTGTTCGCTTATGAAAGTACAGGGCTAAAAAGCTGGGACTTAGAAGGTAAGGTTGTATATAACGGTCCGCCACGAGGTGGAGCATTAACCAATGCAAGACAAGTAATAAGTGTCGTGACTGGACTTAAAGATGGAGAAGGCTACACCGGACTGCAGGTAAATTGGGGCCAAATGGCTAAAACAATTACTGATAATAGTGCTGAAGCAAATGTTCTACCTTTCACGATACCTTCTGATATTATGATCGGCGCTCTTTCAGCTGGAAACATTAACGTTATTTCGGTTCCAAAAGATATTTATGAAGGAGAAGCTTTTCAAAAACTAACGAAAGGACCTGGTAGCGCACCGATTGTCATACCAATTGATGAAATGGGTTATGGCGAAGGAGTCAATGTTATCTCGGAGGATGGCTACTGGAGAGGTATGGTAACCACTGGAGCTCAAGTTGTTAATAAAGACATGTCTTTTGACTTAGCTAAGTCAATGACTGCAACTCATATCGCAAATATTGACAAATTGATTGCTAATACATCCTACGCGAAAAACTTGGGATTGAATACAGCCGGAAGTGCTGGTGACTCAGGTTTTTGTGGTGCAGTTGGAATGAAATACCACCCAGGGGCAGTAGCTGCTTGGGAAGAAGCTGGTGTAATTATACCAGATTGTGCTAAACCATAAACTAGAAGTCCCGATCGATAACAATCGATCGGGACTATTCTATTACTAGAAAGATAAACTATTGTCATCTAGCAATACTGATAACGAAATTACAAAACTCCAAGGAAATGAGGACCTAGGCATAAAGTTAGCTACTATGTTTGGCTTTCTTTTGGTGGTTGTGGGAATGGTAAACAATATTCCTTCCATTCCAGGTTTGGAAGAGACAATAGCTAAAATTATTAATACTGAATCGGTTCTTATTCGTAAATTTCCTTACGAGTGGCTGCACCCAATAGCATTTGTAATAATGATGTTAGTTACGGTACTTAAGCATTCATTCTTTCGCGACGCCAAAACAAAAAAAGGTAGAACGCTTGGAATCATATTTGATCTATTGATGTTATTTATTACTAGCTTGATGGCTATTACATATCTGATTGAAATCGACAGCGTATGTCTTATCGATCAAATAACTGGAGAAAGAGCAAAGCTAATCGCCGAAAGTTTAAAGGAAGAGATTGCATTTGCTGAATTATACGGTTTGCCAGCTCCCAGCGGCGTCGATGATCCTCAATGCATGGCAACAACTGGAGTTTGGTTGTTCCTTATCATGGCCGTAACAATATCAATCTTTTTGATATATAATATAAAGGTTTGGGGGTTTCCCCTAGTAATGGTCACAATAATTATAACTGCTTATACTTTTTTTACTATCGCCGTTTGGTATTTCTTTGGTGCTGATGACATAAACAAGTATCTTGTGACCAAATTAGGAAGTGATCCAAGACAACTTATAGATGGACGCCCAAAAGTTCATGATATCATAGTAAATAACAGCAGTGGTCTTCTTGGACGCTTTATGGACATTTTATTGAATACTGTGTTTCCATTCATTATATTGGGTAGTTTATTTGGCGCGTCCGCCGGAGGTAAATCATTAATTAAATTAGCTTTTAGATGGACTCGAAAGCTAAACGGTGGACCAGCTCATGCTGCAATTGTAAGCTCTGCACTTTTTGGCACTATTTCTGGAGGCCCAGTGGTTAATGTTCTTGCGACAGGTGTTTTGACTATTCCTATGATGGTAAAAAGAGGCTTTTCAAAGATTTTTGCAGGAGGGGTTGAAGCTGCAGCATCTAGTGGTGGGCAAATAATGCCACCCATAATGGGAGTCGCCGCGTTTATTCTGGCCGCTTTGACGCAGGTTCCTTACCGAGAAGTGATAATTGCAGCTTTAATTCCTGCCATTGCTTACTTTGGTTGTCTGTTTTTATCTGCTGTCTTCCAGGCCCGAAAGCAAAACATTAAGGCAATTGGTGTAATTACTGAAGACATGGTTTTAGACAGACAAGATAAATTTAATTTGATCATGATTATTGCGCCATTATTACTCATTTTGGGTTTATTACTCACTCCAAAAGAACAAGTTGGATGCGGCTTTATCGGATCATTGTTTGGCGTTGAAAAACTTGCAGGAGCAACAAGTTGCACAGCAGATCAATTACCTTGGTTTTTTAAAGTCATTCAAAACTCTGCTGGTGATGCCGGTTCATCTGGCTGGTGGGCATGCATCTTCTTGATGGGTCTTTTATTTCTAGATCCAAAAATTCGTGCAAGACCACAAAAAATTCTGAAAGCTTTAGGTGAAGCTGGGGTAATGATTTCAACCTTATACCTCATGTTTTTGAGTGTTTCAGTGATAGATTTTTGCTTAAATTTGACAGGTTTTTCAACTTATATCGCTAGAGACATTCTTGGTGTTCTTTCATCCATGGACCTTAGCGTAACTGGATCACCTTTCCTCTTGTTTATCGCACTACTGTTAACCATGCTTATGGCTGTGTTGCTAGGAATGGGTATGCCTTCTGTGCCGGCATACATCAACGTAGCATTACTGATGGGGCCAATGCTGGCAGGATTAGGTATTGCAACATTTACTGCACACATGTTTATTTTCTATTTTGCAGTAGCCTCATCAATCACACCTCCTGTAGCGATCGCAGCTTTTGCAGCTGCTTCAATAACAAAAGAAGAACCAATGGCTACTGGTTTTTCTGCGGTTAGATCAGGTATTGTGATTTTTGCTATTCCGTTTGTATTTGCTTTTCATCCAGAGTTGCTATTGATTGAGGCGGCTTTACTAAACCCAGATGATAGTCAGGGAAAATACCTAACTGGTTATGATGGGAATATCAATATTACTGCACTAATTTGGCTGGTAATTCGTTTAATATTTTCACTATATCTTGTCGCTAGTGCGTTATGTGGTTTTGACTCTCGGCCTCTTAAAGCTTGGGAGGTAATAACTCGCTTAGTATTGGCAGTGCTACTTTTATCAGGGTCATTGTTTATCTACGGACCAGCCCTTATACTAGCTATTTTAATCGTGACTGCGCATATCATCGTTGCCAACAGGGCAATGGTTGCAAAAGGTTAAATCGAAGGCTCTTTTGGGTAATTAATTAAATCATTGAAGGCATATTCTGTTTGACCATGTTTGTTAAGATATTTTAAGCGATCATAACCTTCTTTTATGGTGGGCCTGTAATCTTTCGAAATGTACCACATAACGAAGGTCTCCTCTGTACAGCTTTTGAACCACTCATCCCGCCTATTCATTACTGCCCTATGCATTTCACTGATCATAAATCGGTGTAGACAATCCACGCTTGTCCAGGTTGATAAATTTGCAGCAGGATTATCTTTCCTCCCAAAAATACGATAAAGTTCGTTAATAGTATCATCCTCATGAAGCCAAATTAAGCTAGGGTTAGAGACAGCTATTTTCATAACCTCATCTAAGTGTTCTATATAAGAACTCATCTCTGGTGAATCTCTCGCGTACTTAAGATACCCCAAATTAAATTGCGCAACGGGCATAAGAATATATCCTAACCAAACGTTAATTTAGCACTTACATTTATATTATAATAAAGACGTAGCTTTATCAAAACCTCTATTGGTTTTGTTAGGGTAATTATATTTTTAGATCCAAGCGTGGTTTCCAAAAAGGCCTGAAGAGTTCTATTTTAGGGCACCGATTCATAACAACTTTCATCCCAGCATTTTCCGCGACACGAGCCGCTTCGTCGTTTCGCACACCTATTTGCCCCCATAAAACTTTTGCACCAATTTCAATTGCCTCGTGGGCAATACCAAGTAAATCTTCTGGACGTCGGAAAACTTCAACAATATCGACTGATCTGTCTATTTCAGCCAACGAATTAAATACTTTCATGCCTCGAATTTCCTCAACATCAGGACGAGGATTTACTGGAATCATATCATATCCTGTCTCATGCAAGACACGTAAGACGCCGTAACTAAACTTTGTCTTATCCGGGCTAGCACCAACCATAGCAATCGTTTTTGCAGACTTTAATATATCCTGCAGATAATCATTACTGTATGGCTCGTTATGATCCATAATACCCATCACTTAACCTCCTCTGGAGCTGCAATATCAGCCTTTAATTCATGTGGTTGTAATGGATCTAGGAATGGATTTCTATAAAG
>Ga0163110_10000348_pt1 | contig 21258 bp, 19 predicted proteins | sample CRUFie1St17metaG_FD_108703 | JGI IMG/M metagenome (GOLD analysis project Ga0163110, IMG submission 108703) | Marine microbial communities from the Costa Rica Dome - CRUD Field 142mm St17 metaG | ecosystem: Environmental > Aquatic > Marine > Oceanic > Photic zone | place: Costa Rica: the Eastern...
GTTCGCGGGAGACCCAATGAATCGAGTGTTTGCTTTGCCGCTCGTCCGTACGGCGCGATTTTCTCGTTTGCGATCCCGATTCTCTTGGATTGGATCAAACACTCCTGTGCTGTCTCTCTGCTCATGGTGCTAAGTTGGCAAACTGATCCTGGGAACCAAAGTGCGAGCTTCCCCACGGCATAAATGAATGAATCACCCGCGCGAGCCAATTTTTTTTCAATAATCATGTCTGCTCGTTCCTCATCCGCAGAGAGGAAAATATCTACTTTGATCCCGCGCAGGATCTGAGCATAGAGAATTCCCGAAGATGCAGAGCGAATTTCTATTTCGATATCGTGATTTGACTCGAAGTCTTTTTTTAAAGTGACTAAGGTCTCTAGGAAATTACTTGCTGTCGCAATTACGACTTTCTCGTTGGATAAGCTCAATTTTTGGCAGGAAAGAGAAAACAAAAAGAAAAGTAAAATTGCATCAACTCTTTTCATATTATTTGATTTGTTTTCTGCGCTATGATCCGGACTTATAGTATCTCATCTACTAGAAAATCGATTGCTTTACAGGGAGCTGGTGATTGTGAGTAATGAAAGATCAATGCGAAAAGTGGCCGCTACGGCCTTGGGCGGCACAAGTATAGAGTGGTATGACTTCTTCCTTTACGGAACAGCCGCTGCCTTAGTCTTCCCAACGTTGTTTTTTCCTGAGGATATGCCCCGATATATGGGTCTGATTTACTCCTTCAGTACTTTCGCAGTGGGATTCTTGGCGAGGCCCATCGGTGGGATATTATTCGGTCATTTCGGTGATCGACTCGGTCGAAAGGCCGCACTGGTAACCGCGCTTACTTTAATGGGGCTTGCAACGACGATCATCGGATTACTTCCAACCTATTCGAGTATTGGTGTTCTCGCCCCACTAGCGTTGATTCTGATGAGGTTTTTACAGGGCCTTGCTATCGGTGGTCAGTGGGGAGGTGCGATGCTGCTCGTGACCGAAAATGCGCCCGCGGATCGTAGAGGTTTTTACGGTGGATTTGCTCAAGCCGGTGCGCCGATGGGAGTTGTACTCGCAAACTTGGCTTTTCTAGCGGTGACCGCTAGCGTGTCGGAAGAGGCATTCATGTCATGGGGCTGGAGAATTCCCTTTATCGCTAGCTTGTTACTAGTGGGCTTGGCCCTTTACGTTCAGTTGCGGTTAGAGGACACGCCAGCGTTTAAGGAGCTTAAAGCGGCTTCTGAGGGTAAGACTGAAGATACGGGGCCAAAGAGTAAATCTCCGATCTTGAAAGCCTTATCGACCTATCCGAAACAGATTGTTCTAGCAGCGGGAGCTTTTTTATCGGTCCAGGTCTCTTTCTATATCTTCATTGTATTTATCATGTCTTATGGGACAGATCCCGACGGTTTGGCGCTGAGTAGGACGGATATGTTAACGGCAGTCTTGATCTCATCCTTTGCTCAGGTGCCTGCTATTTTCTTGGCGGCGTCTTATTCAGATCGTCATGGCAGGAGAGGCATCTATAAGATGGGGGCGCTGGCGATGGCGGTATGGGGCTTTTGTGTCTTTCCACTCATGGATACGGGCTCGTTGCTAGCTATCACTCTGGCTCTGACTGTTGGACAAATCTTTATCGGGATGATGTATGGTCCTCAAGCAGCACTTCTGACGGAGTTATTTAGCACGGAAGTCAGATACTCAGGAGCCTCATTAGGGTATCAGTTGGGTGCGATTGTAGGCGGCGGTATGGCACCGATTGCAGCGACTGCGCTGATAGCGGCGTTCGGAAGCGCGATCTGGGTATCCGCATATATAGCGCTAGCCAGCTTGCTTACGTGGCTATCTTTGCATCTTCTGGGGGAGAACCATCAGGCTGATTTGGAGAAAGTTGCCTAGAGAATGGGCTTTTCGGTGAAACGGTTTTCCTGCTCGAGGATGAAGCCCAGTTGGTAAAGTAAATCTTCACGTCCAAATGGGGCGACCAACTGTGACCCAACTGGCATGCCATCGGTACAAGCACCGAGCGGCAGGCTCGCAGCAGGATGACCAGTGTCATTTATAAGTGCTGTAAAGCCGATCATTTGGTAGAGGAGAGTGAGGTAAGAATCGGTGTCGTCGCTCATAGTGTTGAGCTCTCCAATTAAAGGGGTCGTGCACGCCATTGTGGGGGTTAGAATTAGATCGTAGTCATTGAAGATCTCATCAATCATCCTGCCATGTTGATGTATCTGGTTTAGCGCGCTCGCGTAGTCGGCCCCTGATATAAATTTGGATGACTGAAAATTATTCCATGTGACTCGCTCCACATCCCTCTCCGTTATTGGCTTACCAGTCTGCGCCTCGAGCTTTTGCAGCATCGCTCCAATGTGACTTATAGCGAGTGTGCCATGTGAGTCTTTGCAAACTTCCGGATCAAAGGCGTTCGTTAGCTCCTCTACCGCGTGTCCCTTCGATGCAAGGATTTCGGCTGTCTTATTGACGATGCTAAGGACTTCCGGGTCAAGAGATGCGCCGTTGAATGGTTCAGTGAAATAGGCGATGCGCAAATTCCCTGGATCCCTTGTCATTAAATCCAGAAAACTTTTTGATGGATCTTTGGATCTGTAGGGGCTTCCTGCCTCTTCGCCGTGGGAGCAGTCCAGAACTAAAGCACTATCTCTTACACTTCTGGTGATCGCATGAGTTGTAGATAGGCCTCCCCATCCCTCTAACGTTGTAGGACCTAAGGGGTTTCGTCCCCTGGTTGGTTTTAGCCCAAACAGGCCGCAACAGCCTGCTGGAATCCTTATGGATCCGCCACCGTCGGAGGCATGAGCAATCGGTGATATACCCGCCGCAACCGCCGCCGCCGCTCCCCCACTGGAACCTCCTGCTGAATATTCCAAATTAAAAGGATTTCGCGTGGGCCCGTGTAAGACAGGTTCTGTAGTGGTGGCAAGACCGAACTCAGGGGTATTCGATTTGCCAAAAATAACTAACCCCGAGGCTTTATAACGTTTCACTAGGGTGGAGTCATGATCGGCGACATTCTCTGCGAACAGTCTCGATCCAGCACTCGTTACTTGCCCTTTCATAAACTGGCCTAGGTTCTTGACTGACATGGGAACCCCTCTAAGAGGCCCATCTGGCAATCCGTGAGATATTTGATCATCGGCGTATTCCCAGAGAGGTGCGACGATCGCGTTTATCGAGTGATTGACTTCGTCATATCTTTGCCGAGCCAAGCTAATCAATTCTTCTGCAGAGGTTTCAGCTGCTTCGATTGAAGCAGCCAGTGACGTAGCGTCTTTATGAAGATAGTCGTTTAACTCCATGAGTTAGTACTCCGCATCCATTTAATCGTCCAGCTTTTCCATAAGAGAGAGGAGTGCTCTCTCATCAAATGTCGTAACTTCCTCTCCCACGGAACTCGGGCAGCTATTTCTTGCTTCACAAGTATTCGGGAAATTCTGAGATGACAACACATAACCCTGGTTTTCAAAATGCTCGTAAATCGTCAACACAACGACAACGACGTCGGCGCTTGGCCAGACATAGATTTTCTGTCCGTTAAGGCCGAAGGCCGCGAAGACGTCATCTGGGATTGTGTCAGTCGAGGAGTTATTCGCGAAAAAACTATCATTGAGTAGCCACCACTGATATCCATAAAAGCTCGTATGAGGTTTTATGCTTTCTTCAACGAACTCCGCTGGAACAAGTTGAGTGTCTTCCCATTGCCCAGCTCTGGCGAAAAGTAGCCCAAACTTTAAAAAATCCTGAGGTAGCAAATCAATACAGCAGTATGTCAGTGGATTCTGTGCCGTGGCATCTAGCCAAAGACCCCTCTTTTCAATATTCATTGGGTCTAATAACTTTTCGATTAAATAAGAATGGGCATCTAGACCGGTCGCACGCCTTATTAATGGTTCCATGAGTTGAGAATTTTCATTTGAATAAGACCAGACAGCGTTCGGGGATCTGGCGAGCGGACTATCGATAGCATATTGAGTCTGATCTGTTTGAAAAAAAATGTCATCATTCAGCGAGTAACCAGAGCGCATCGCGAGTATTTGCCCAACAGTGATTTCCGACTTATCGGAATTCTGCCATTCTGTGATTATTTCACTCGCCTTTTGATCGACAGAATCAATCCATTTTTCTTGGATAGCGATACCGATAAGTGCACCGTAGAAGCTTTTAGCGACTGACCAACTCGTTCCCATATCTGTCTCGTCGTAGCCGTCGGCGTAGCGTTCGCCGATTATGTATCCTCGCTTGCTAATAAGTACGCTTTGTGTCGCTGTGTCTGAGAAAATATGATCCAGGAGCGCCGTGACCTCCTGATCGGTTGTCCCCAGCTCCGTTGGATCCTTCCGTTCTAGTGACCAAGTTGGCTCCAGGATTGCGGCTGTTTGATTAGAATTGCTTGTTGCCGGTTGACTAACCCCAGAGGAAGTTTCAGCTGAATTCTGGGATGATCCTCCACCGCCACCACAGCCGACTAGACTAAGAATTAATATTATTGCGGTTGGTGATAATCTCATGACGAGGTGTGATTGGGTGTCCTACTAGATGAGAGCTGAGGTTAGACTTAGTTCAAAAAAAAGTACATCAAGACTCAGCCAAATAGTTTAGGGAGAGCTTTACGATATGCAAACTCGATTAATGTCAGCGCCACTCGGAGTGGTAGTGGATAATCTAGATGTGAAGAAAATTTCGGCCTCACAGTTCTTAGAACTTAACAGACTGTTTTGTACTCATAAGGTACTAGTTTTTCCTGACCAGGACCTTACTCCGACAGACCAACAAAAATTCGCGGAACAATGGGGAGAGCTAGTGCCATTTCCCTATGGTGGACTGCAAGATCATCCGAATATTATTGAGCTTAAAAATCGTGGTAAGAAGCTTGATGTAAATCAGCATTGGCATACAGATATGAGTTATCAGGAAGCCCCTCCAAAGTTGACGATGTTATATGCCCTTGAGGCACCCGACATTGGCGGTTCAACTGCGTTCGCGAATCAGAATCTGGCTTATGAGGGTTTGTCCGACGGGCTTCGTCGAATTCTTGAGCAAGAGAGGGCGCTCCATTCCGCCCAAGATCTCGCGAAACTGTTTGGAGCCAATGAAAAAGAGGCGGGGCAGGCCGAGCATCCTTTGGTCAGGACACACGATGAGACAGGAGATAAAGCGCTGTACCTTTGCAGGGCGTTTACAAAACAGATTTGTGGTTGGTCGACAGAAGAGAGTAAGCCAATGCTTGAGTATCTTTATGGTCATTCAGTTAGACCTGAATATCAGGCACGCCATGAGTGGCGAAGGGGAGATCTAGTGATGTGGGATAACCGTTCTTTGCTCCATTACGCGGTGCATGACCATGGTGATCAACCAAGGTTAATGCATCGTCTTCAAATAAAAGGGAGTAAACCAAAATGACCGATCAAAAAAATGTTTTGGGTTGGCAAGATTTAGATCTTGGTTCGTTTTCGTCTGAGGGGAAAAAAATTAACTTTACGGAGTTGGATTTTCTGGAAGTTTGGAGAACAGTGGTTGATAGCGATATGGATCTCACTTCTCAAACGCTTGTCGCTGGATCAAAAGCAACTTGCTTAGCATGGGTTTTTGTTGCGGGTTATCAGAGCGCGATAAGGAGAGTTTTTCCGGGGTCTGAATTCTCAGGCTGGACTGCGTTTGCTGTTTCTGAGGACCGAAAAAACGATCCCCCGCTGCCGGGAGTTGATTATTCAAATAGAGAGGATGGAACGTTCTTAATATCAGGTGTTAAAACCTGGGTTGCCTCTGTCGAAGCTATTGGCGAGATTATAATTAAAGCTGGCAAGGGTAATCGTGCTTTGTATATAAAACTTCCGAGGGAAACTGAAGGGTTGAGTTTTTCTAGCCGCGAATCTAGATTTCTCAAGGAGATGAGTCAGGGAAGTGCTCATTTAGATAGAGTTTCTGCGCCAGAACAATATGTTCTAGAGGATGGACTGGTCGGGCATTTTGGGAGGTTCGAGACGCTGCACATATATCTCGCTTTTCTCGCTTTTATTGGGTCGAATACGAGATCTGATGACCTTAAGGGGGAATCTTTTCGTATCGCTATGGGGTTGAAAGATTTTCTTGATCTGCCCGCAACGCCAGATAATTGGGACTGGGATGCAATAAAAAACCTGGATTTGGAGGTCCAGAAAATTCTGGGTTTGGCTGGGGAAGAGTTTACGACGCTCCAGCAAAGCTGGAGCGTTGATTCACGTTTAATCTCAATGTACTCACCGGGCATTCAAAAGCGGGCAAATTAGGAGACTACGGTCCCACCGTCGCACGTGATTACATCGCCGATCGTGAAGCCACAAGCCCGAGAACTTAAAAAGATAGCCAAACCAGCAATATCTTCAGGCGTACCAACTCTTCCTCTGGGGTTGGCTCTGCCGACCTCGTCCCAATCGGTATTTTCAACGTCTCCACCACCCCCTACGCCCGCGCTGAGCATGAATGTCGGGAATGGCCCGGGCGCAATTCCATTTACAATAATATTTCTTCGCACCAGATGTGACGCTAGGACCCTTGTAAGGTGATGTACCGCCGCTTTCGAGGGGCCGTAAGAAAAGTTGTCAAATCGGGGCGTTTTAATCCCATCAATGGACCCAACGTTGATAACGTATGAAGGCTTCTCTGATGAATTACCAGCCTCTAGGAGTGGCAATAATTTTTGAGTCAGAAAAAACACTCCTTTTACGTTAGTGTTCATTACTTTGTCCCAACCCAGCTCTGGAAATTCCTCCAGCGGAGCGCCCCAGGCGACCCCCGCATTGTTTACGAGAATGTCGAGGCTTGATTCCCGTTCATTGAGCTCCTTCACGAACGCATCTATGCCCTCCACAGAAGACATGTCCGCAGGGATTGAAACGCACTCACCACCGAACTGTTCTGCAAGTCGTTTGGCGGTCTCATCGCAGGCATTGGCTTTTCTCGAGGAGATGTAAACCTTTGCGCCATTTGATAGGTAACCAGCAGCGATCATTTCTCCTATGCCTCGAGAACCGCCTGTTACCACTGCCGTTTTCCCTTCCACCGAAAATAGATCTTTCACCCTGGTCTCCTTTTTCAACTGCAGTTTTAATACTAATCCAAAATTTATACTAAAGTAGTAATATGGAGTGAAAGGGAATTTATTGGGAAGAAAAATGAGCGCAGATTTATTGATAAGTGAGTTTAGGAAGCCCCGGCAAATGCTTGGTGATCAGGAATATGACGGTCATCTGTCGATACACGACGATAAAATGGCCGAGGATCTCGGGTTCTCCGGCGCTCCGATTGAGGGACCCACACACTTCAGCCAATTTGTGCCTTTGCTTCATGAAGTCTTTGGGGATGAGTGGTTTACTAAAGGATGCATTAGTGCCCACTATCAAAATATGGTGGTAGAGGGAGAGGAAGTCCAGACGATGGTAGAGAAAGCTCCTGACTCCTCAGGCATGGTGGCAATCTCCGCACAGAAACGGGATGGCACCCCTGTTCTGACTGGAACAGCATCTTTGGGACCGGATTATGGCGAGACTGAATTGGATAAAAGGATGGCCAAGCTCCGACCCTCGTCTCAGTTAGTCATTTTGAGCGATTTAACGGTTGGACAGAAGGGAACTGGAAATCCCGAGAGTGTGAGGATGGATATGGATCAACATATGGGGGATATGTATCCGTTTTCTAATAAGCAAAAATTAGAGAAGATCACGGAAACCCACGAGTTTTATGAAGGTGAAAGTCCATGGGGGGGACCGGTTATCCCGCTGGAAATGATTAGTGTTCTGACACAGTACACAAGTGGTCGCTCTGGTTTTAGAAGCAGGGGTCCAGCTATTGGCCTGTTTGCCGGTCAACAAATCAAGATGATCGATGGACCTTTGATGATTGGGAAAGACTACCTGCTCGAGAGAGAAATAATTGCACTTAGTGAAAGCCGCAGGACAGAATCTAATTGGATCCTCACTAGAGTTTTGTGCCCTGACTCAAAGGAAGTAAAGGCTGAGGTGATCTTAAATTCGGCAACTCTGAAGGATTCTTATGCCAATTACGAAGCTGATGCTGCCGCTCTGGGTAAAGACTTATCCGCCTGATCGCCTAAATCCTGCTTAGAATCTAGCTCGGTTAAAAACTCCAACATTTTTGGCCGGGTCAAACCAGGTTGAATTCTCGATCCGGCGTTTCGTTTCCTACCGCGGAGCATGTATTTAAATACCGTTCTTTGGATTTTTTTGTTTTTTAGGAACTCTCCCGGTTTTTCAACCAGGTTAATGGTTTTCATGACCTCGCGATGAATAAATAGCTTGTCTCGGGACGCTGCCATTAGGGCGTCCCCAAAGGCAAGGGCGAACCATTTCTTTAAGGAGTCCGCTTTATCCAGATCCACTCCTTCTCTGATCGCTGCCGCCCTTTTGATTCCCCTCTTGTCCTCATTGAGGCTTGCTTGGAAAATTGGACGCACTTTTCTCTCGGACTCTTCTTGAAACCTTAGCGCCCTAGACCATGGGTCGCTCTCAGTGCTTAAGATGTCTGCGAGGATATGGGCATGCAGAGCTCCCGTACTGCAGCCTCTGCCATACAGTGGATTCGTCCTAATCGCGGAGTCACCGACGGCAAAAAAATTCAGCAAACGATTGTTTCCTGCACCAGTGAAGTCTCTCCACACGGCGTGGATGTTTCCGATGCCGAAGGGTGCGGTAGTCGCCTCTGACTTATTTTTACTCAACCAAGGCCTCAAACCAGGAATTGTCATGCCAATCTCGTCAAACTTTTCTCCACTTTTGATAGCCTTCCTAAGTTCCTTCTCTTCATTGGGTAGGCAAATTATTAGGGCGAAATGTCCCCCGTCTCCAGGAAAAATCCCGTACTTCATGTAGCCGAGATCCCCCATGGACGGGTTTTTAGCATCCCGTGGTGGCTCTGACACGCCATCTTTCAGTCGGTAATGTCTTGTGTAGTAAACTATCTCGGCGTCGTCGCGCTCTTCCTTTATGTTAACGCCACTGCTGGTTAACCATTTGTCGAATTTGCTTGATCTGCCCGTCGCGTCAATCACGATATCCGAAAATAATTCCGATCTTTTGTTGCTTTCTTGATGATCAATAAGGCTCAGGCCTCGTATAAATACTTCTTGGCTATCGTTCTTTTCAGTGATGATATCTGCGACGCTTACCTGGTTTCTAATAGTTACCTTTGTGGTTTGGGTGACATAAGTCCTGAGAACGGTTTCCATCGTGGCCCTTCGGCACATCAAGACCCACATTTTCTCGTCACCAGGTTCCGGATTGTATTGGGGTTTCAAGTGATCTGGGATCGAATCTTCGAAAGATACTTTTCTTGCACCGGCTTCAAAGAAACGCTCGAGTAAATCAGGGTAATTCTCCTCTAAAACGCTGCACATCAGGCCTAGAAAAGCGTGGGGGTGACGGAACTGAGCCACGCCTTTTCTCTGCCACGAGAAAAACGCTTCATTAGCAGAGCAATCGGGAGGTGGCACGTCTCTTTCTATAATGGTGACGTCGAAGCCTCTGCGATCTAAGGCAAGTCCCGTAAACATGCCGCACATGCCAGAGCCGACGATTGTTACGGTAGGCCGTTGATCTTTTGTAGTTTCGAGTTCGTTAAAAGTCATCGAGGTATTGTAATTGTTACCGCTCTCGAAGTTAAGGTAACAAAGAAAACGTGGTAGGGGAGATAGCTCCGTCGATGTCAGAAATTCACTTTTATTGAGACATCCAAAGAAAGTGGTAAATGGGTTAGGCTACTAACGAAATTAGAAATTTCGAGTGGAGGGAACATGCTTAAGTCCGTGCAACTTGGTAACAGTGGTTTGCGAGTGTCGGAGCTTTGTCTTGGAACAATGAATTTTGGAAAGCCGGGGCGCGGCCATCAGGGGGACTGGACCCTCACGGAGGAAGAGGCTACTCCTATTTTTAAAACCGCAATCGATAATGGTCTTTTCTATTTCGATTGCGCAGATGTTTACGGACTTGGTGCATCGGAAGAGGTAGTGGGTTCCATCCTCAGAAAGATGTTGCCTAGGGATGAATATGTTCTGACTAGCAAGATCGCGATGCCAATGGGAAGAGGCGCGAATCAAGCTGGCTTATCGAGAAAGCATGTCAGAGAGGGGATTGATGCTTCATTAAAAAGACTGGGGTTGGATTATCTGGATCAGTTAGTTATCCATCGTCATCCACACGGTGTGCCGGGTCATGTTGAAACCCCGATAGAGGAGACAATGGAGGCTCTTCACGATGCGGTGAAAGCGGGAAAAATTCTCTATTTAGGAGGCTCCTCAATGTTTGCGTGGCAATTTGCTGAGCTACAACTGACCGCAGAGAAAAATGGCTGGACAAAATTCATCTCGATGCAGAACCACTATAATTTGGTCTACCGAGAAGAGGAGAGGGAGATGAATCCCTACTGTTTAAAGACCGGGGTCGATTTGACACCTTGGTCGCCTCTTGCGCGTGGCATTCTGGCTGGCTCCTATCAAGGGGGCTTTGCTGGAGGGAGTACGGATCGTTCTCAAGGACAAGACCGAGCAAGAACGGAGGGGCTCTACAAGGGCGACCATGTTTTTTCGATAGCTGAGAGGGTTGTTGAAATCGCTGCAAAATATGAAAAGAGCCCCGCTCAAATATCTTTGGCATGGCTTTTAAGGAAACCGGGCGTCGCCTCTCCGGTGGTCGGCGTCTCTAAAGTGGCTCAGTTGGAGAATCTAGTTGAGGCTACGGAGATAAATTTGGCGGAAGAAGATGTTTTGTACTTGGAAGAACTATATCAGCCGGTGGAAAATCTTCTCTCTATTGGGTTTTCTTAGAGAGAATTCTTACCGTTTTTTGGTCCTCCGACATAAGTCTCGATGCCGAATAGACGGATACCAGGAAGGTAGCGAGATAGGTTAGGAACACTTTTGGCATGAGTTCTGCGCTGAATGTGCCTAGCAAAATGTAATCTCCTTGGTTGATTGCGGTTTGGATAGAGCCCACAACCGCTGATATAGCCAATGCGCGGTTGCGTATGCTCGAATTCTTAAGCGCGCCCCACAAGAGATTGTGCTAGCCGACTTTTTCAAGAGGCGGTAGGTTCAGTGCTTCTCGAAAAGTATTGTGGTAGTGATGAAGAGCGGGTTCGTTTCTTCCAAAAATAAATTCCTTAACAATTCCGGTCTCTGCGCTTTTCTGAGTAGTTTCACCCATCAGATAATCTTCTTGTTCTATGGTGGTATCGAAAACCTCTACCACGCCATCCAAAGATGGGTTTCGATCTTTGTCGTAGGCGCTTTTTCCGTCGTCTGGAACCTGCGATACATAATCAATGAACTCTTGGCTAAAATAGTGATTCACTTTCGTTATTGAGCGCCCTGGGTTCTTTGGGTCCGGGTATATTTTAATCAGATTGGCGTCATGACCGCCCCCTCCCAGTTGAACATTTGGAAAGAGGTAGTAAAGCCAGCTGGCATTTTCTCCATACTGCCAATCCTCTTCCGGTATGCCTTTTAAGTTTTCAATATTCTTCGTGGCGAAGACAAATCGATGATTTCTACCATATTCTTCGTAGGCGAGAGCATCGCCATGAAAGAGGTGGCCTAAGGTATCCTTGTGAAGACGCGAAAAGTGATAAGTTTCTCCAAATGTGTCGTTTGCCAGCTTCCAATTTAGCTGGTTGTCCAGAACGGATTCCGTGTGGTAAGTCAATTTGTCGAAGTTCCAACCTGCTATTTCGGGTGCTAGGTCTCCCAAGAGGTCGTCGATATCAACATTGCCTTCTGGTTTAGGATGAACTACGAGTAGGCCGTATTTTTCTTGTGCGGGCAACCTAACTAAGCCGTGGCAGTCCTTGTCTATTTCACCAAAATCTCTGTTTCTCGGAATGTTAATAAGCTTGCCCTGATTGGAGTAGGTCCAGTGGTGGAAGGGGCACATAAATCTATTCGCAGTCCCTCTAGCATCAGAGGCGACCTGCACGCCTCTGTGTCTGCATCCGTTTAAAAAAGCATGAAATTCGCCGTCTTTGTCTCTGGTCGCTAATACCGGCACACCAAAATCTTCGATCGTAATGAAGGAACCTGCCTCTGGCAGATCCCCTGATAGTCCGATGATTTGTGGATGATTTTGAAAGAAACTCTCCCATTCTCTGGCAGCTAGATCCTTACATGTGTAACTGGAGGCGGGGTTTCGATATTGCACGCCCGCATCAACATTCACCTTTTCATCGAGCTGCCTCATGAGCTCTTTTAGTATTGAAATTTGTTTCTCTCTTTTCATTTTATTCTCTTTTAACCTTGAAGCGTTTTAAACAAATATGAATGCAGTCGTTATGCCGCTGCCTGCGCCGAAAATCGACGCCGTCTGAAAATTTCGTTTCGACAGTTCGCCTAGTGCTAATTTGGGTTCGAGGCCGGAAAAGGTCTTTTTCAGAATACCTATTTCTATGACAGTGGCAAAAACAACGAATCCAAAAAGAGAGGCGATGAGGAATACCCGCCCTAGCGTATCCATGGGGATTAACATAAATAGCAGAAGTAAAACTCCCCAATGCGCAATCCATCCTCCAAAACTCATACAGTGGAATTGGTATGTGTTATTTAACGAAAAGTCGAAATTGAATCGGAACAGCGAGGTGATGTCTTTAGGTTGGAATAAAGGTGCTACTGATTTCGAAAATTTTGCGCCTGCATAATGACCCCACTCGTGAAAAATCGCCCCCAGCAGGTAGCCCACAAAAAGGGCATTTGCTGCGCTAATTACCTCGGCAAATAGAAGCCCCGTTACTTGAAACCATGAATCGGTGGCCGCCCATAAGGAGAATGCTGAAAGCACGATTGCAATATCTCTCAGAGCTAGCGAAAACAACGCGGGTTCTTTTTTATCTGATTCGCTCAAAGCTTAGTTTCCTGGAGGCCAGTAAATATTCCCCCTAAGCTTAGCGGCCTTTTAAGTTATTGTGTAGGTGTAAGGGTTACCTCGACGTTACCAAGGCCAAGGTCAAAAGCCCCTTCGAACCTTGCCTCCTCAAAAGGATGTTTCCCGTAGGCCCCTGTAATTACCCATTGTCCAGGCTCAAGCTTTTGTCCGAATTCCGCCAATCGATCGTTTAATATTTCTAGCGATTGATAATGATCATCGATGTGACCTTCGCTCTTAACGGAAGCTATTTCGATCTCCCGATCATTCTCAACGATAGGATATTTTTTAAGTGTAACCGTGAGTTGCTTCAGGTTTCTTGGAGGCTCGACCCGATCCCCAGCGACGATTCCCCAGTTGGAAAGGTTGTCGGCAACCCTAATTCCTGGCGCGCAACCTACTGGTAGTCGTTTTTGATTGATCTCGAAACCAGCCGCACAAGAAACAATCTTGCATGCTTGTTTATTGGCATCTTTTTCGAAATCAGCGTTTTCGCCCATAAAAAAGCATAGTTCGTTTTCCACCCCTCCATTATGAAGCGTTGCTCGCGGTATGTGCGCTCCGCTTTGAAATAGTCTGTTTCTTAAGACGAAGCCAAAAGGTCTAATGCCCTTGCCTAATGCGTCTCGCGAATCTCCGGAAGTCATTCCTATCTTCCATCCGCCCAATTCTTCTCCTTCGTTTAGCCAACGACTAAGCATCTCGAGCTGTATCCACTGTCCTTCATCTGCGGAAATGTTTGTTTCAACTAGAATTGAACTAGCTTCTCTTGATGGATCTATCTGGAGTTTCCAAAGTTCTTCAATAAGCTGCTGATCCATTGTAATTCCGACTAAGACAGGTTGTGGCATTATGTTAACGCGAGTCTGATGATGCAATTACTGAAAAAGGTACAGCATGATTTCTAGAAGGAACTTAGTGACGCTCTCTACAAGTTTTTTGGCAATTGGTTTGCTCGGAGTCGGCTTTGTTTTCTGGTTCGTGTGTCCTTGCGAGCGCACCCCAGGAGGACCGTTATCTTTCAGTGAGAACACTGAGCTAGTGACAGACTGGAGTTTTGCTAATGAGGTAGGCCTGTGTCAATTGGAGGTTCAAGGGTTCGTTCCATGGTCAGTGAACCTAAATTGTATGGCGTCAGATAAGCGTTTGTTTGTAAGTTGTGCCCGCTGTGAGGGGAAATATTGGTCTGAAGTAGCCCTAAAAATTCCAAGAGCTCGTATCGCTATAGGCAGTCAAATTTATCCGGTCATCCTCAGACGGGTTGTTGAGGAAGCTGAGCTTGATGCCGCTTGGGCTGCGCGAGCAGAAAAAACGCGCCGAGGAGCCGGTTCGACCAGAGCAGATCACTGGTGGTCCTTCGAGCTTACAAGTCGAGAGGTGGACTACTAATCATTAGGCTCATAGAACATTGAGGTTCTACCAGCATCTACTACAAGGTCATGGCAACTCACAAAGCTTCCAGCATCACTGGCTAAATACAGAGCAGCCTCCGCAATATCTTTTGCTAATCCCGTCCTTTTCAATGGTACTGAGCGTGCCAGATTAGTCTGTAGCTTATTCATTTTTCTTTCGTTTTCTTCGTCAGTTAGCGTGTTCGCTCTGCCCGAACCACCCCAGAATATAGGTGTCGCGATTGCGCCGGGTGATATGGAGTTGACCCTAATATTGTGTTGCCCCAACTCGATACCCGCCATTTTAGTGTAATGCGTGACGGCGGCCTTCAAGCATGAGTAGAGCGGATCTCCTTGCCTGTATCGGAGCGCCGCGACGCTTGAATTATTTATGATGCAGCCGCCTCCTTGCGATTTCATCGGCTCGATGGCTGCTTTGGTCCCAAGAATCACACTAGACAAAAGGAGCTTCACCCCATAATCAATATGTTCTTGAGTTAATTGATCTAATGGAGCGCCAACGGGTCCGCCCGCGTTATTGAACAAGATATCGATGCTTCCATGCTGTTCTAGAGTGAAATTTACGGCCTTAGCGATATCTTCTTCATTCGTAACGTCGGACTCGCAATAGGCAGCTTGATTTCCCAGGCGCTCGATTAGTGCTTTCCCTTTTTCGACAGATCTTCCTGAAATCACTATGTTGGCTCCCTCATTTATGAAGAGTTCTGCTGTTGCTGCGCCAATTCCACTTGTGCCACCAGTAATGAGCGCTGTTTTCCCTTCAAGACGTTTTGCCATGCGTAATTCCCTCCCCAAGTAGTGACTCGATTATGCTTCTACGGGATGAAAAATCAAAAGCCTTAGTATTTGAAAGTGAATAAGCATTTTGTTAGAACGTTTCGGGGGGTTGCCATATGTCTTTTGCAATGTATTCGTCGAGCAAAGTGGATTACGGAGAACATGATTCTGCTCTAAAACAATATCAAGAACGAGGCACCGAGAGAGCTCTTGCGATGACAAATCGCGGTCCAGTGCGATACAACCCTGATGGCCGTCTTCACCAGAACATTTTAGACGAGTACAGAAGAAATGGCTTTTACGTTTTCACAGAAGTTCTGGAAGAGGAAGAACTAGTTCAGTTGAGGAATGATGTCGAAGAAATTTGGCGCAGGGCTCCCCAAAATCAGAACTCCACAACCGACTCCCAAGGTAGACCTGCAATTGGCCTTAACTGTAAGTCCCGAAATTTCTCTTGGGTCAGGCCGCTCAGTGATCCGATTGGTGGAACCGCTTTTGCGCACGGAAGGCATCCAGCTAAGATGATAGAACCAGAGGCGGGGGAGGATGCACCAGATGAAATCCTGCAGATTCTACTCGGATCCCTGCAATTTTCTGACGCTTGTCTGAGGATGTATGGTCATCCGGATTTGTTAAGAATTGCCGAAGCGATTAACGGGGAGGATTTCGTTCCTTTCAATGAAGCGATTTGGGTAAAGCATCCTCGTTTGGGTGGCTCGGTGGCGTGGCACCAGGATGGGTTCACTCACTGGGATAGTCCCGAACTTGACGGAGATACCCATGGTTTTAATTTTATGGCCCAGCTTTATGGTTGTAATGCGGCAAACGGACTATGGGTATTGCCGGGCTCGCATCTTGAAGGAAAAGTAGATATCCGAAATCTTGTTGAAGAGGCTAATTCAGATCGCATTGAAGGAGCTGTGCCGCTGATTTGTGACCCGGGAGATGTGGCTATTTGCAACCGACAGGCCGTACACGGGTCTTTCGCGAACACGAGTGATGATATTAGAGTCACAATTAACATGGGTTTTCATAGGCGTTCTAGCGTTTTGAACGTCGTTGGCGGAGGCATACACAATGATGTTGAAACCTATACTGAAGAACGTATTGCCAACCGTTCGCGTCTTATTGGCTATGCAATTGATGCAAGAAAACAGAAGTATCCCTTAGAGGATTCTTTCGTCTACACGCCTCTGAAAGAACAACATTTCGTTTGGGATGCAGCGGCTCGCGAATCTATCAGAGACTACAATCTCGAGGATTTGGGTATTTGAGTCGCCGATAACCTTTACCAAGAATTTTGCTCTCTCCGAATAAGATCAACCGCTTCTTCCAGCGCAGTTGTCTTCTCATTCCACGTCTCACCTTTAGTTGAAATTCTGATGGTGTTAACGTGTGCGTCCCTAAAAGCTCTCAAGCGAGATCGAACCATGTCTTCTGTTCCGAAGAGGTTCGTCTTCAAGACCATTTCATCTGGAACTCTTTGTATGGCCTGATCCCGCTTTCCATCAACCCAAAGGCTTTGTACTGCTTTCGCGTCGTCCTCATAGCCTGCTCGACAGTACGCATCATTATAAAAGTTGGTCTTTGCGGATCCCATCGCACCGAGTGTGAAAGCCATCGCCGGCTTTAGCTTTGCGATTAGCTTTTCAACATCGTCCGTCACTTCAAAATATCCACCAGCTTGAATGTCTATATCAGAAAGTGATCTGCCAGCTGATTCAACTCCCAGCTTTATATCGTCTAGAAAGATGTTGCCCTTCTCCGGAAGGAAACAAGTCCCCAACCAGCCATCGGCTAGTTCGCCGGTCATTTGTAATGACTTCGGACCGAGGGTTGCCAAATAAATCGGCAGGTTAGGTCTAGGAGGTTGAGATAGACGTATCGGTTTTCCCTCTCCGCCTGGCCTTGGAAGCTGATAGTGATCCCCATCGTATTGCAGTTTCTCGCCGTTAAGACCCAATCTAAGAATCGATACGCATTCTCTCAATCTGGATAAGGGTTTCGCGAAAGACGCTCCATGAAGCCCCTCGACGACTTGCGGACCACTCACACCTAAACCTAGGTTGAATCGTCCTTTGGAGACGGTATCTAGACTTTGGGCGGTCATCGCCATCATTGATGGCACTCTGGAGCTGATCTGCATAATCCCAGTGCCTAAACGAATGTTAGTTGTCTTGGCCGCCAGGTACGCAAGTGGAACCACTGCGTCCATCCCCCAAGCTTCTGCTGACCAGGCTTCGTCGATTCCTATTTTGTCCGCGATAGCGGTATATTCGACGAGTTTGTCCCACTCCTCTCCGTTATAGTAAGCCGAACCAATAGAGATGGATATTTTCACTTTACCTCCCAGCTACATTCCCCTTTCCGTTTTAAATTGGCGACTTGATGAGACTTTGTCAACTGCAACATTAGCCCCTAAACTTATGAGATAAGACTGAATACAGGGGGAATTTAAATGCCGACTTTGAAAACCGGTGCTCGTTTGAAAAGTGCTGTCTGTGACGGGGAAATAATGGTCGTTGCCGCGCCATCGGGTGATGTGGATCTTACTTGCGGAGGTGAACCGATGATTGACGCGTCCTCTGGTGAGTCCGCTGGAGGAGACATACATCCCGATCACGCCGTTGGAATAGCGATGGGAAAGCGTTATATAAATGAGGCTGAAACTCTCGAAGTTCTCTGCGTAAAAGCGGGTGATGGTGGGCTTGCTGCAGATGGAGCGCTCCTTCTCCAGAAGGATACGAAGAAATTGCCGAAGACGGATTAATCGAGAATGAACGTTATGATGCTTCTGGAAATGGCGAATTCCGCCTTTCCCGATAGGATTGCATTCACCAATGGCGCCACAGGCGAAACGTTAAGTTACTCGCAATTGTTTTCGAAGGCTGGTAAGCGAGCGAGGGAAATCCGAGCTTCAGACTCGAATCGGTTTGTTAAGTTGGATGTCTCCAGCCTCGTCACACCGCTTAGCCTTTTTGCGAGCGGTTGGGCAGGCATTCCATATGTACCTCTCAATTATAGGCTCACAGACGAAGAGATAATGAGGCTGATAGAACGGGTGAAGCCAGCTACCTTGGTAACGTCAGAGGACCGAATAAACTCCTTTCAGAATCTGGAGGGGCTAGAGGTGTTAGATAGCTCTGACCTGCTGTCGCATGGCGGCGAGGATGAGTCCCTTGAAAACGACTGGGACATGGATCCGGAAGAAATAGCAGTCCTTCTGTTTACGAGTGGTACCACCGGCGAACCAAAAGCAGCAATGCTGCGCCACAAACATCTCGTATCTTACATTCTGGGCTCTGTTGAATTCGCGTCTGCTGATGAAAAAGAAGCGTCTTTAGTTTGCGTACCGCCATATCACATCGCGGGAATTGCTGCGATCTTGAGCTCCGTTTATTCAGGGAGACATGTGGTCCAATTGCCAAACTTTTCAGCTGAAGAGTGGATAAGGCTTGTCAGAAAGCACCAGGTAACCAACGCGATGGTCGTTCCCACGATGCTCAAGCGAATAGTCGAATGTTTGGAAGAAACTGGTGCGACTAATGCCGAAATGCCCCACTTGGCCAGCCTAGCATATGGCGGAGGTAAGATGCCCTTGCCAGTGATTGAAAAGGCGATGTCTTTATTCCCTGATACGGATTTTTCGAATGCCTACGGGCTAACTGAGACAAGCTCCACGATAAGTGTGCTTGGTCCTGAGGATCACAGAGATGCGGTCGCCGCTTCGGATGAGCTTCTTAGGCGCAGACTTGTTTCGGTTGGAAGGGCTTTGCCCGGCGTTGAAATTCAAATTAGAGATGACGAAGGGGAGGAAGTTGCGCCGAATACGAGAGGGGAAATTTACGTCCGCGGAGAGCAGGTATCAGGAGAATATGAAGGTCGCGGATCAGTGGTGGATTCAGATGGGTGGTTCCCAACCAGAGACGCTGGTTCTCTAGATGAGGATGGCTTCCTATTTCTCGAGGGACGAGCTGATGATGTAATTGTTCGGGGAGGAGAAAATCTTTCCCCCGGAGAGATAGAGGACGTTCTCATGACCCATGAAGCCGTAAGCGACGTGGCTGTTATTGGGATTGCAGATGAGCAGTGGGGAGAGAGCGTAGCGGCAGTCATCGTCTTGAAACCAGGTTTTCAAGTTTCTGAGGCTGACTTCCAATCCTTTGTGAGAGAGCGAATGAGGAGTTCGAGAGTTCCCGAGAAAATTGAGTTTTGGACAGAGCTCCCATACAACGAGACCGGCAAGTTGCTTCGCCGGGTAGTTAGAGAAAAACTGGGCTGAAAACCGAGTTAATCGGATCTAATTTCGTCTATTAAACCGAGTTTGAGGGCTTCATCGGAACTGATCGTTTTGCCAGTAATAGCGAGCAGCGCCGTATCATATCTTCCGATCCTCCGTGGCAGGCTTGCGGTGCCGCCAGCACCTGGTAACAGGCCGAGGCCTATCTCGGGCAGCTGGAAAAAAGCATCTTCTTTAGCGATGATTTTTTTACAGAAAGCTGCCAGCTCAATGCCTGCTCCGATGCAGGCTCCATGCACCTTTGCAGTCATTTTTGGTGCCAGCAAATTGAACAATTGAGCTGGACTTCGGCTGGTCCGAACAAGATGCGCTGCTCCTGCATCTCCAACGAGACCGAACTCATCGAGATCACCTCCTGAGCAAAAAGATTTCCCAGCTCCGACTACGTTCACACTTGTTACGGACAAGTCTATAAGTGGTAGCTGAAGTATTTCGCAAAGTTGGTCTCGCATCGCTTGATTGAAGGCGTTATGTTTCTCTGGCCGATTTAGTTGGATGGTCAATTGCTCATGGCTTCGAGAGGAGATCACGCAATCGGAGTTCGAACTCTGCGGAACGATTTCATCTCGCTCACTGAGCCATTTTTGAAAATCCGAGCTTTTTTGAAGAGAACCATATGCGATTGACTCCAAAACAAGTGCTGAGGGAATATCATTGTGGAGAGACTGTCGGAGTACGTGAACTAAAATCGCACTCGGAATTGGCCTTGAGCTGATTGAAGCAAGGATCTGGCTAAGGTCATTTTTGGTTGCATAACAATCAACGGAATCATCTCTAATCTTGTCTTTTGCTTTGTGAAGGCCAATCACTGGGCAGGCGGGTAGAAGTTGATTTGGGATAGCCAATTGATCTCGGCTAAGATCGACGAGTACAAATTGAGTCCCGTGAGGGGGCGATAATTCCTCTCGCGATAATGGATCTGTTAACTTTCTCAGCAGTTCTTTAGGTAAGAATACCTTGGGCTCAAAATTCATGTTAATTCAAGTAAGTTGATGGGTGACACAAAATTTCCAACATTAAATGATTTTGCGGATAGCACTCTCGATCAACTGCGCGAGGGGCATCCGAATCTGTTAACCAATGTACTTGGTTCGGATTTGTTATGGGAGCGTTTGGTAGAATTAGATTTTTCGCTCAACACGGGTATTTCATTCAATAAAAGCTGTCGGTTGATCTCGGCGCAGGATGGACCATTGGCTTTCAACCTAGCTCGAGAAGAAGATTGGTCACTCTTACCTGCGTTGTTGGAGGCGGAAAGTCGCTGCTTATCTTGGACTGAATTAGAATTTTTAGTCCGAGATAAATCTCGCAGGCCCTTGTTGGAGCGAGCAAGATTAATGGGATTGCCCGTTTCTATTCCGTTTGACGCTGAGGTTTCAATCAAATGGCAAGACGATCTTTTCACAGCAAATAGCACAAATCACTCTCCTGACGATCTGAAAGTATTGGACTTTTCATCTCTATGGGCGGGTCCATTATGCAGTCATTTGTTGTTGAATCTGGGATGCAAGGTCGTAAAAGTGGAGTCCAGAAATAGAAGGGATATTTCTGGATCTGCGACACCAAGATTGTTCTCTGTTTTAAATAAGGACAAAGAACTGCTCATCGTCGATTTTCAGAATGAGGCGGAGTTGGAATCTCTGCGTCAAATGATTTGCGATGCAGACATTGTGATCGAGGGGTCTAGACCCCGAGCTTTTGAGGCATTGGGGATCGATCGGCGCTCGATCAGATCACTACAAACGAGCGCGCAGCACCACAATCAACTTTGGTTATCTCTAACAGCTTACGGTAGATTCGGTGCTGCGGCGGAATGGGTGGGCTTTGGAGACGATGTTGCTGCTTCAGCAGGTGTTTTAGA
>Ga0163110_10000350_pt1 | contig 21192 bp, 22 predicted proteins | sample CRUFie1St17metaG_FD_108703 | JGI IMG/M metagenome (GOLD analysis project Ga0163110, IMG submission 108703) | Marine microbial communities from the Costa Rica Dome - CRUD Field 142mm St17 metaG | ecosystem: Environmental > Aquatic > Marine > Oceanic > Photic zone | place: Costa Rica: the Eastern...
AGAAAAGTTAACTGAGTGCTTAGAATCTTCAGGTGCATATCCTAATGCAAAGAAGTAAGTATAACCCTCACCACTTGTATTATAGATATATCCATCACCTTGCCATCTACTTAATAAGAAAGATGAAGCCCAACCATTGTCATTAAGACCTGTTGAGTGAGAAACAGTAGTTTTGAAATACCCATCATTACCAAATGTTTGAGCAATTGAACTACCACTTCTTGCTTCAGCTGCCTTAGTAAAGATTGATACAGTTCCACCTACTGATGGTACTGCTAATCTTGAAGCACCTAAACCTCTCTGTAATTGGATTCCACTTGCAACATCAGTAAGACCTTGCCAGTTAGACCAATAAACCCATCCATTTTCCATATCGTTAACTGGTTGCCCATTGATAAGGAAAGATGTATTTCTTTGGTCGAATCCTCTTAAAGAGATTCTCGAATCACCATATCCACCACCTTGTTTGGTTGCGTAGACACCTGGTGTTCTGTTCATTATCTCAGGAAACTCTTGGTTACCTACTTTGAGTGCGATTTCTGATGGTGAAATAGTTGAAACTGCTACAGGTGTTTCTCTCACCTTTGCAATATCAATTACACCAGAACTTACAACAACCTCACCAAGTACATTCAAGTCAGGTGTTAAACCTACTTTCGTGTTACCACTTGATTCAATTACTGTGGTTTCGTACCCTAAGTAAGAAACAACAAGTGTTGTTCCCTCAGATACATCAAGAATAAATGTCCCATCAAAACCTGATATTGTACCATCTTGAGTTCCCTCAATAATGATAGTAGCACCTGGTAAAGGGTCATTTGTCTCGACATCATAAACTAATCCACTTATTTGGGAAAAGCTTGCTGTTATACTTCCAAATAGGAATAACAGACTTAACATTAAATTTCTCATAAATTAAATTAATTTAAATTAATAATACTATAACTGATTATAGTAACGCTTGAGATACTTGCATACCTCAATATCTTCAATATTTTTCTAATTGGGTTTTTCATTAAAATCTTGGGAATAAAAAGTAATCCTATCAGCAGTGACTGATGGTTCTTCGAAATACGGACTTTTGAAATAACTTGCAAAATTTATAATATAAGTTTCACTCATCTTTGTATAAGTATTTAAGGTTTATAAAAAACGAAGATTGGTTCAAATTTATACACTTTCCCGTCATGTTTGACCGAGTTCTTTATACCACTTTTAGATGGGTCTAACCCAACCATCCTTGTCATCAACATTTTTAACTTACCTTTATATTCACATCCTAACTCATTTAAGATATCAATTGAATCTTGTTCAAGTGGATAATAGATTGATTTACCTATCTTGATATCAGCAATATTCCATAAAATATACCTATCATTCTTTAGATACTCATAAATCGTTGTTAGAGTAGGTTTTAAGAAGTTATCTCTCCAATCTTCATATTCACCATATGCTTTAAAAGATTGGTTCTCATCTTGAGAGTATTGTTCTCTGTTAAAATATGGAGGTGAAGTAAATGCAATATCTAACTTACCTTTATATTTTTGAAATTTTGGATTATTTGAGATTACCTCAGAACCATCTTGAAATAATTCGTAAGTGTTTCCTTGTTTTTCAACATTAAAAAATGATGTAAGTTTATCTGAGAAATCATCTACACAATTATCATTATAAAACTTAGCAACATATTCGTAACGAGAAATACCTAATTCATCTAAGAAGTTATCTGGATTAGGGTCTGTACCAACATAGTGAACTTTCTTACGAGAACTCATCGCACCGATGATTCTACCACCCCAACCACTTGATGAATCGTAAATATGTAATGGTTCATCTGTATCGATGTGGTTAGTATAATTTTCGTAAATCCACTTTGCAGTTAGTGCAGGAAAGTTTACTGCAGGTTGTCCACAACTCAATCTAAATACTTGTAATATCTTTGGGAAGATACCAACTGTCTTATCATACCATCTTATTAGGTATTTGTATTTAGTGACTGTTCCTGCCTCTGAAGTTGTTGAATCAACTATTTCACCAAGATTTGATGTTTGAGTACTATTAAGATAACCAGTCGCAAGTAAACCATTTACTTCTTCTGAATTTAAATATAAGTTACCAAATCCAACATATTGTTCATTGAATGTTCCATAGTTTTTAAGAGTAGATTCTTTTACTCTCGCTAAAACAATTCCTAAATCAGAATATTTTCCTTTAAACACTTTACCATCATGAACATCTTTTATAAACTGAACCCCATCTTGTCCATTCCAAAAAGGATTCTCATCTTTTTTATCTACAAGTGAACGAGACCAAGAATACATAGAATCTCTTTTAACTGCTCGTTTCATAATATTAACGAACTTATCTTCCATACTTGTATCGGAAAAATGGTCATAAATAGATAAACCATTATCAGCAGATTTACCAACTGATATTTTTGTTTTTAACATTGTAGGAAAAAACTGATTTACAACTGATGCATCTTTATTAAAGTTTTGTATTACTCCTAAAGATTCTTCATCGCCACTTGTATCTTTTTTCCAATACTTTGCTGGATTAGATTTAAGTTTCTTGAATGATTTTATAATACCCTTTTCATTCTTACCAATAACTGGTGGAGTTCCTCTATCATCCCATTGTTCAGTAACCTCCTTACGAAGCAAACGAGCCCATTGAACGAACTCATCATCAGTCATTTCTAACAACTGATGATAAGTCGTATTGGATTTAAACTCAGAAAATCTGCTTTTTTCGTAAAAGTGTTTACTCATTATGATTGTATCTCCACTAAATAATAATTTGATTCATAGTTATCTACTTCGAATGAAATATGTGCTAATCCTTGAGATGAAATCTTAAGAGTAGCATCTGTTGCTTCTTTATTTGCAACTAGGATTTCTTTTAAGAAGTTTGCTGAGAATGAGATTGGTTCTACTTTATCTTTTGAACAAGTACAATCAACATCAATGTTAATTCTATTTGTATTGATATTAGAATATCCTAAGATAATTTGACCGTTTTCACCATCTTTACAAGTAAATGTAAAGTTATTCTCATCTGCTAAAGCACCTTTTGCTTTGATGAATTTTGAAATAAAGTTTGAATCTAATTTAATTTCTGAATCAAACTCTGGTAATTGTTTTAAATCAGGTACATTAGGGATAACTGATAAATCAGCTAACATATAGTTTACTGATGTAGAACCATCTTTGAATTTCAAAGAAACTGCTTTACCATCAATATCGTTGATTGAGAAATCAACATCATTTCCTAATACTGATAACATTTTTGTAAGTTTTGAAGTATCATATACACCAAATGTTGCATCTGATGAATCAAACTCTTTCATAGTAACACTACCCAAAACAGATTTATCATCTGAAATGAACGATGTTGTTAGAGAACCTTCTTTAGATTCCCACTTTACAGATTCTACTAAACCTGCAAGATTGTACTTCGATACGAAGCGATTTAATGATTGTTTTTCCATGTTTTTATTAAATTATAATTTATAGTTGTACAAATATACGAAAAATTTTTGATATATCCAAATTAAAATGTAAAAAATTTCTCTGCTGTTCTTTGTTCACTTACAACATCACCCCAACCAATTGCATCATAAAAATCTTGAAGTTTACCTTTTAACTCTCTTTCAAAAATTTTATTGTGGTCAATGTAAGTGTTAATGAATTCATTTATTTCTGATGGGTCTTTATAACCTGTAAATGCCAAACCACTTAATCCAAGTGGATTATCTTTTAAATAAACCCATTTTACCTTATCACCATTTTTCATAGGTTCATATTTGAATGGTGCATCAAAATGTTTCAAACAATCGTTATATGCGATTGCAGCTTTTACATGAGCGGGTGTTCCTTTCATAAATTGAAACAAATTTCTTTTTCCTTTTGGTAAATACTTTTTAAGATTTTTAACTGCTGAATTCTTTGCAATTACTTTCATATCTTGATTTACCATAGATTTTTTAAAATCTAATACTTTATCTGATATTTCTTCTTCTGTTTGTCCTCGTAGAATTGATATAAGAACATCTGCCATGATTTCTTGAAATGCTTTTGGGAATGAACTTCTTTTAACATCCAAACCTTTTACATCTAATTTATCAACAGGTACTCCATTATCTGAAATAATCCATTGAGCATATCTTTTCTTGGCAATCCACAATCCAGCCTTTGCAACATATTCCTTTTTGATTTCTAATCTATGTTTATCCTTATCAACATTAAAAATTCTTTTGGAAAGTATATTATAGAAATCATTAAGATAATCTTGCATCTCTTCTGCTATAACATTAACATACCCAGCGATAGTATCTTGTTCTTCATCTTTCCAATTAGGATATCTTTTATCCATCAGAGGAACTGCAGAAAAGAAAACTGAATCAGTATCAATATAAATGTTAGAATCAGCATCTGGTGTATTTAATTCTTTGTTGTACTTAATATTCCCCATATCCGCAGTGGATTTAATCACAGTTTGACCTGTGGTTGTAACTGCCTCAGCATTATCAACATCATAAAATCTAAATGCAGGTAAACCTAATACACCATACAATGAGTTTAATAAAATCTTTTGAACCAATTGTCTTTTATGATAAAACGCATATTTTTCTTTGTTACCTGCTTTACCATATTTTTTCATTGCATTTTTAAAATCTACTCTTTGATTAAACCAAAGGTTAAGAATATCTGGTATACAACCAACTTTATCAGTTCTATACAATACACCATTTGATGATACTGAAAAATTAGATTGTTCTAAATATTTTTTTAGATTATCTCGTGAGATTGTATCTTCACCGATAAAGTAAGTATCTACCTCACCTTTAAGAAATTTATTTGCATCCCAATCTCTAATTTTACCAATCTTTGATTCTGGTGAAATATTCAAAGTCATAATGATTGATGGATATAGAGAGGTTAAATCCAAATCATATACCCAATCGTATTTACCAACTATTGGTGATTTAACATATGCACCAATAAACTTCTCTTCATTGTTATCTCTAATTGCCTGCATCTTTTCCTGTCTATCTGCAGGTTTGTTTGGTGCAACTAAGTTTTTTCTTCTAAGGAATGAAAGTAATGCACCTTCAAGATATTTTGATGAATAAACAAAATCTTCATAAGGAACATGTCCTGCATGAGTAATACCTCTACATAAATCAATAAACTGAAGTTTCTTATCAAATTCAACTACCAACTCAACATCTACTAAGTTATACTCAATAAACTTTTCAATATCTTCTTTAAATAATTGGTCAAGATTTCCTTGATATTCAATCTTACCTCTACCTAATTCAATTTGTCCAATGGTATCTAATCGATAATTTGGTAGTTCATTGTAATTAAATTTTTTGTATAATGTTATGTAATCTAAATAAGATACACCTGCCATGAAATATCTTTTACGATATGGTGAATAGAAACATTGTCCAATTGGTGATAATCTATTCGCTTGTCTCTGTCCCAATAATCTTTTGATTCTATTGTATAACATTGGTGTATCGAAATAATCAATATTCCAACCTGTAACGATAGATGGATTAATGTATTCATATAATTCCAAATATTTCATCAACATATCTCTTTCATCTGCAAAAGGGATTACAATACATTTATCAGTAGTTTTTTCTTCAAGAATACCTTCGTTATCCATAACCAATACCCAATATTGATTTGTAGCGGAATCATGTAGTGCAATAGAAGTAATAGCATTCTTTGCTTCTTGTGGGTCTGGTGTTCCACTTTCCATTTCACACTCAATATCGTAAGTAAGAATAACATGACCAGTTGATGGTTCATCTGAATCTGAGTATAAATCTACTAATGCTCTTGTAGTTTCTGGTACATCTGATTCAAATAAGTTTGCATCATCTTTACTGAATTTATAAATTTTTGTTAATTTATCTCCATAAATAGAAGTATATTCACCTCTTTTAGCAGGTTCATATGCATATCTAGTATAAGGAAAAGAACGATATCCTTGTTTATCATCCCAAAGATGAATTAGATTTTTTTCACGCTGATAATAAATGTTTTGATACATAAGTACAAATATACGAATTATTTTTCAAATATCCAAATAGGTTCACAAAAAGTTTTATCTTGATTCTCTTCTGTATTCTTAAGAGTTTCTTCTTTGTATTGATTTTGGTTATGTTCGGTTTGTTTAACAGTTCCTGCTCCTCCACTATTAGGTCTTTTAGCAAGTTCCATACCTATACAACCTTTATATGTTAATCCTTTTGATTCTAAGAATTCACACATTGGTTGTGTAATTTCTTTCCAATCTTTTCCACCTCCACCTTTTTCTGAAGTGTAAACATCTGCAATATTAATTGCCATCTTACCACCTTTTTTCATAGTTGGTATAATTTTTTCTAATGCTTTATGAAGAAAATATTCATTCCATACTTGAATAGATTGATATCTAATCCAACTTTGAGTTTCATCATCTCCATATCTTTCTACATTAAAGTAAGGTGGTGAAGTGAAAACCAAATCAAAATAATCATGATATTCTGAATAATCAAAATCTTCTGCAGGTGATTGATGTAAATCTACCTTTGTTGGGTTCTCAAAGAAAGAAGTATGTTTTTGATAAAATTCAGCTTGTTGTTTGTATATTGGATGATTTTCTTTTCTTGGGTCGATTCCAACATAATGATTTACTGTTGAACTAGCACAGGCACCAGATAAACGGTCTCCCCAGCCAGCAGAAAAATCTAACATTTTTTCACTTCCAAAATATTCTGTTAAACATTTAGTGACATTTGGTTTATGTTGAGATGCTATATATTTACGAAGTGAAATCATTAACCTTAATTCCTTCTTTCCAATTTTATCTAATTTTAAACTATATGCTGCACCCATTAAAGTAACCATAAATGCTCTTGTTCTCCATGTCCTTGCTGGACCTGGATATCCACTTGAACAGATTGACCATCTGTTTTTTTCTTGCCACCAATTACTAGAGAGGTTACCTACATTATATCTTTTAAAGAAAAGAGGTTTACCTTCATATGTCAAAGAATATTTAGATTCTCGTGATTGTCTTTGAAACCATTCTTTTCCTTCAATTAATAATTCATTCCAGCGTATTCCTTTTAATTTAAAGTAATCATCTCTACAATTTTTTTCTGAATATTTTTCTGTCTGATATGGTAGAGGATATGTCATACACAAATCTGCAAGTTTTTCTTTAACCTCATCCTTCGTGTACATATCTTTTATATTTTGCCACTCTTCCTCATTTATCTCTAAATAAGGTTTCATATCATAAAATTTTTCAAAGTAATCTTCTCCGCCGTGCATTATTTTAAGTTTAATGATTTTCTATATGAACCACCAATATTCCAAAATAGAATCTTACCATCTAAGTTCTGAATATTATTTTCTAACCACCACCACATTTTTCTTTCCCAAAACTCATTCATATCAAATGGATATTCGGTAACACCATCCATAAAATCATCGAATGCGTATTCTGATTTATAAATGTTAATATTATTTAAATCACCTGCCTTATTTTGATTTAAAATCTTTTTAGTAGATTCTATTGCTGACATTGTTACTGTGTGTACTTTTCTTCTATTGTTAAGTAAATCTTTCCAATCTTTATATTGAAGAAATTCTCTAATCAAACCAGATGCTGTTACACCACTTCCAATCGATACAACGAGATGGTCAAAATCTTGTTCTTCCAAAACTTCTTTCATTCTATCTTGCATGTAAGAAACATACGAAGGATGATTGAAAGCATACGGTAATTGTTGCCAACCTTCCTTTTTTGCGATACCACCAAGTTTATTCTCAAGTAATTTCATCATATTTGGTTTCAATGGATTTAGTGTTGCACCATTTCCTTTAATGATTTCTAATATTTCTGGTGGATATGATTTTGAATTAGGGTAAGATGATATAAACTCAATACCATATTCCTTACACATCTTTGACAATGTCCAACCAGTCCAACTTCCATATACTGAAAGATGGGTTAGTGGTTTTGATTTATCAATGTAATCAGATTCTATAATCTTTCTAATACCTTCAATCTTAGCCCATCGTGGATAGTTTACACCATCCCCAACTAAATCATCTCTTTTGACATGAACTACTTTACCTTTTAATTTATATTCTTCGATTGGTGTTTGTATCATATAAATTTGTATATTCCAACATTGTTATTCTTAACTCTTTCTCTTAATTTCTTATGTGAAAATCCATGTATCTTTTCAAAGTTATCACAAATAACATGAAACAATTTTTTTCTGTTTTTAAAGTTTATATTTGAATCTTCTAAAATAATAGTTTCTATGTACTCTTTAAAATTTGTACCTTTTTGAAAAGCCCTTTTTTCTTGGTCTAATATTTCATCAGGTAATTTACCTCTAAATGCATCTGCAAGTGGTCTTTTCCATTGTCCTTTATCTGATAAAAATTCATCTTGTAAATTTGTTGTATAATTTAAAAACTCTGTATCAAAGAATGGACATCTAAGTTCGATAGTTCCATAATTCATAAAAATTGTATTACCTCTTAACAAATTACCATAATGTTGTTTCTCAAATAAATTCTTTCTAACATCACTCCAATCTGGCTTTTTACTAAACATTCTAAATGTACCATATGAACCATACGATTCATCAGAACCCTCACCACTAAATGCAACTTTGATTCCATCCTTTACCATCTCTTCTGCAATAAACGATTGTAATATACCAACTTCCATTTGAACTGTTGATGGGTATTCTATTACACTTATAGAATCAATGAATCTTTGTTTGATTATCTTTTCATCTCTTGGTACAAATACCTCAATAAGTTCAACTCCAATTGAATCTGCACAAACTCTTGCTTTTTGTAAATCTTTTGAATCTTGGTCAAAAGCAATTGTATATGCTTTGATATCTGGTATTCTTTGTGCAAGTAAATATGTAATGATTGCTGAATCTATTCCACCACTTAATGAAGTTGCAATAGGTACATCAGATAATAATCTTTTATCAACTGCATTTTCTAATAGTTTAAATGTAGTTTTACCAACCTCTTCATGTGATTTTGGTTTAGTTACCTCATCTGAAAATTGGAAATAAAAGTTTTCGTGTATTTTAAAATCATCTGTATCTAAATCTATTTCTATAAGAGTATTTTTAGGTACAATTTGAATATCATTTATTCCTTCTTGAGTTAAAATTGATTTTATCTCAGATGCAATGATATATTGATTGGTATTATGGATGTAGAGGGGTATTTTACCCACCCAGTCACGAGATAATATGATTTTGTTCGTATCATATATAACAAAAGAAAACATCCCATCTAACCTCTCTAATTCGTTTTCTTTGTAAAGATATAAAATTATCTCTGAATCTGAATTAGATTTGAATTTATATCCTCTCTGTTCGTATTCTTTACGCAATTGTGGATAATTCCAAATCTCACCATTTACAATTAAATGAGTATCTTCAAATTCCATCGGTTGATTACCTAATGGAGATATATCATTTATTGATAAACGATTATGACCAAGATGAATTGTTTTATCTTTGTATAAAAATTCTTTTATACCACGATTATCTTTTCCACGATGAGAAATCTCTTCTAACATCGTATCTACATCACTATGTTTATAACCAATCGTTGCTACGATTCCACACATACTATCTGTTTAATACTTCTAATAACTTTATTGTTTTCTTTTTTTCATTATCCATATCACCGATATGACATGAACATGCAAGTGTAGTTACTTTTTCTAATTCTAATCCACTTTGTTCAGCAAGGAAATGTCCCATCTCTGTTAACGCTGTGTAATCTGCGTAACCACTTTTAGATACTCTATTTGAACGAAGAATTGATGTAAGGTATAGTTTACCATTTCTTGGTTTTAAATCAATCATACACATACAAGGTTGTGAATAAGGATTCCTTGCATCTTTAGTGGGGTCAAAGATAATTAGTTCACATCTTTTTACTGCTTTTCCACTACTTAAAATTTTAATTACATTCTCAACCTGATTGAATTCACCTTTCCAAGATACCATTCTACCCCAATAAGATTGATGATAATGTTCTTTTATAAATTTATAATCCAAACCTTGTTCTGTTTCAAAAAATGGATTATCAGATTTCTTTTCTTCTGGTTTTAAAAATGTAACTGTCTTTGCAAAATCAATTCTATCATCACCCATTACCTCTCTAAAATATCCATCGAACCAATCATCTGATTTAAATTCTGTAATTTCAGTTACAACATTTAATTCTTCTGTAAGATTTCCCACTCTCACACCATTTTCCAATAAATGTTTTGATACTTTCACCCATGCATCGCCAGGAGAAGTTGCTTCAATAATAGTCATATTATATTCTATTAATTGGTATTGTTATTAAATGATAATCTGAAAATTGTGGGTGTTGTTGTGTAAAATCAATTTTATCATTTAATTTTTTTTGGTATGCATAATGTGTTTCAATAAAATACATAACCTCAGTTCCATCGATACTTTTAAGTTTTTTACTTTTGTTGATAGGAACTTGTGGAGTTCCTTTAATTTTAGTTGGTTTTTTTTCGTCCATAGAATTTATTTAAGTTATACAAAGATAAGAAAAAAATTTTAATTTTACAAATGTTTCCAAGTTTTTCTTTTGCCAATTTCTTCCACATTCCAAGGACTTATGTTAAAATTCCTTGCAATTATGTTTGAACTAAACCCCTTTTCGTACAAATCTCGTATCTGATATACTTGATTATTATTTAGTTTAGCTCTAGGATGTGATTCTCCTCTTAATATTTTACGAGTTGATTTCATTTAAAGCATTTGTATAGGCAAGTTCTGATTGTAATCCTGCGAATCTCTGAAGTTCTTCTCCATCTTTCTCAATAATTACAGTAGGGACTGACCTTACATAATACTTTTGTGCAACTTCGAACTGAGAATCGATATCGATATCCTCAAAATTAATTGTTGTGAACTTTGTTTTTACTTGTTCCATAATCGGTGTTAGCATTTTACATGGGCCACACCATTCTGCGTAAAATTTTTTAACTGTTATCATTTTTTTCTCCTATTTTTAACCATCACACGCAACACAATCTGGGTCTACTGCTCTAGTTGCAATATCTCCTCTAAGAACTGATTCAGTTCTCATATAATATAGAGTTTTAATTCCTTGTTTCCAAGCCTCTAATGTAACTTGATTTATCCACTTCGGTGTTGCAATCGAAGGGAAAGCTAAATTTAATGAAACTCCTTGGTCAATATACTGTTGTCTAACACCAGCCTGTTTTACCAAGTCCATTTGATTAATTTCTTTGAATGTTCTAAAAACATCTTTTACAGGATAAACTTTTTCTCTTTCTCCATTAGTAATTTCTTCACAAAGTACCATTTTACCTTCTAAGTAACACCACTTATCAAGTTCTTTGATATCTTGTACTGAACCACCATCTTCCAAAATTTTATCCCAAGTTTCTTTATTATTAACACCTGCTTTTCTTAATACCTTTACTAACTCACCATTTTTTCTGATGAATGTACCTTTTGAAGTTTGTTCAGTAAATACATTCGCTGCCCATGGTTCGATACCAGCAGATACATTTCCAGCTAATTTAGAATTACTTACTGTTGGAGCAACTGCTCTTAAGTGAGTATTTCTAAATCCACTTTCTCTACACCATAGAGGTTCACCCATTTCAGATGCCATATCTCTTGATGCTCTTTCTGATTCTATCTTTAACTGAGAAAAAATCTTACGAGTTTCAAATTGTGCCTCCATACCTTCAAATGGAATACCATTTTGTTGTAGGTAAGTGTGCCATCCTAAAACTCCTAATCCTAATGCTCTACCTTTTTCAGCAGATGCAACAGAGTTTTCAAATCCTCTCATGTTTTTTGCTTTTTGAATAAACTCTGAAAGAACACCATCTAAAAACCAAGTTGCTGTATAAACTAAATCAGTATCTCTCCACTCATTGTATTTAGCAAGATTTACTGATGATAAACAACAAACAAAGGAATGGTTTTCATCTGTGTGTAAAGTAATTTCAGAACATATGTTTGTCATATGTACTTTCAATCCATTTTTTTTGTACATCTCAGGATTAGATTTATTAATATTTCCTTTGTACATGATGTATGGTTCACCAGTTGCTTTTCTTTTTTGTAGTAATTTTCCCCACCTTCTTCGTGCATCAGGTTCTCCTTGTTCAAGTTTTCTCATAAACTTATCACCTACAACTGCACATTGGTGTAGATTAAGTGATTGTCTATTTACATCTCCTTTAGGTTCTCTGATTTCTAACCAATCTTCAAAATCTTCATGTTCGATATTAAGGTTAACAGATGCTGCTCCTCTTCTTACTGAACCTTGGTTTGTAGCAAGGATTGTAGAATCATATATTTTACAGAATGGTACAACACCATCAGATGTTCCATTACCTGTAATGGTAGCACCAGCAGGTCTTATTTGGTTTACACCAATACCAACTCCACCACCATGTTTAGCAAGTAACATTAGTTCTAAGTTTTTAGAACCAATATCGTATATTGAATCGGCAACATCAATACCAAAACAAGATATAGGTAATCCTCTATCAGTGCCAGTATTTGAAAGAACTGGTGTTGCTAAGTTTAACCAACCTTTCCATATATAATCAAAAAACTTAGTTGCCAGTTGAGGTTTGTTTAATCTTTGAGCAACTCTTGTTGCAACTCTCCAATAAGCATCTTTTGGTTTTTCACCTGGTAATAGGTATCCTTTAGATATTGTTTTTACATAAATTTCTGTATTTCCCCAAGAAGGAAAATCAACATCGATTTCCCAACCTAATTCTTCGCCGTAGTTTTTTGCCATTATATTAAATTTTTTACTAAATCGTTATTTTTTACAAGTATCAATATTTGATATTTTTCATTTTTTGTAACACTTTTATAAGTTACATGCTGGTATGGTTTATAAATTAAACATTCACCAACTTTTGGTTTTATTAATGAAAATGTATTTCTATCGTTTTTATACCATTCATCATAAACCTCAACCTCACCACCTTCATAATCATCATTCAAAGTTATATCATAGGTAGTAACATATTGTTTTTTATCATCAAAAGGCATATCTTTGATTGTTTCTACATGTCTATCGTATTTATTGCCTTCTTCATATTTTACAAAAACACAATCTACCTTATTCATATCAATTGGTTTAAATTTTGAAAATAAAGTATTATTGATAATTTTTTCAAATTCTTTATTATACTTTAGTTTTCTTCTAAACCACTTTCTTTTATGTAGTATTCCTTCAACTTCTTTTTCTACATCCTCAAAAGACAAATTATCTTTGTTTTCTGAAATTAATTTACTACATAATTCTGTTGTTAAAATATTTTTAGAATCGTAAAACTTATCTTTTCTAAATTCCCCACCTACAAAATATGTCCAGCATATTGTATGGTAAGGTTTTAACAATAGTTCGTAACCTTCTTGTTGTAGACCCATTGCTTTTGAATTTAGTAAATCTAAACTTTTAAGTTCAGCATATTCATAAATCGATAAACAACAATTTTCATTTGAGATTAATTTTGCATAATCTTCAAACTTTGAATAATTTTTATCCTCATAGGTATCCATAAAGATACCATCAAATTTTTTACTAAGAGTTGGAATTACATCTATCCAATCTCCGAAGATAATTTCTACATTATCTTTATCTTTTGCCCACTCAATTGCTGTATCATAAATTTGTTTATTGATTTCGATACAAGTGTAACTCTTAACACCCATAGAGTAAAATCTATTAGCAGAGTAACCTAAACCAAAACCAATATCTAAAATATGACCACCACCTTTTCCAACTACATTACAAAACTCTTCTGTAAGTGGTTTTGCTATTTTATCCATAACGATACCTTTATTTTTGATACCATCAGAATAAAATATTCTATCCTTTGTTATCGTAACCTTTTTATTTTTCAAATTTTAAAATAAATCGTCCCAATCCTCACCTTCATTTGCTTTAGAATAATCGGTTGGTCTAATAGCGAAGAAATCGGTGTGAGTGTGTCCACCAGTTAAATGATAGAACCATTCTAAGTTTTCTGCCTTCTTTTTATCGAATTCAAAAATTGGTTCGTATCCTAATTCTTTTAATTTTGTGTTTGTTCTATCTTTGATAAATTCTTTTAAATCTTCTTTTTTAAGATTTTCTAAATCACCTAGTTCAAACATTTTATCAATAAATTTAGATTCTAATTCTACAATAAGTTTTGCAGCCTTTTGAATTGATTCTTTACATTCATCTAATAACTCAGGATATTCATCACACATATGTCTGAATAATTGACAACCCATTCTTGAATGTAGAGATTCATCTCTTACACTCCACTTCATTTGTTGTCCAATACCTTTTAGTAAGTTTCTCATTTGAAATGAGTAAAGTACCGCAAAAGAAGAATATAAACTAACTCCCTCTGCGAATGCTGAAAAGATTGCTAAACTTCTACCAACCTCTTGTCTTGCTTTTGGATTTGTTGCCAAATCTTCATGTTTCCATTCAGCGGTAGTTGAGGTTAGGAGTTCAAACTTCTCTGCTACTGCAGGTTCATGCAAGAATGCCGAGAAGTCCTCTAATCCTAATGTTTCATTTAGATACGAATAAGCTGTAGCGTGAATTGTTTCTTGTGAACCAAACATCATTGCCATTTGTCTGATTTCATGTTTTGGAAACCAATCAGTAACCATGTTAGTCCAATAATCAGAAACTGCACATTCGGTTTGAGCAAATCCAAGTAGAATGTTCCCAACCAAATTCTTTTCTTCAGGTGTTAACTTTTCGTTCCAATCTTTAACATCCATTTGCATGGGTATTTCTGTGTGTAACCAAAATGCTTGTGCCTGTTTTAACCAACCTTCTGTATAATAGATTGGATATTCGAATGGTTTAAATGGGATTCTTTCTTGGAATAATTTGCTCATGATATAACCTATGTTTTTATTTGTTTTCTTCTACTGATGCTTTTCTGTAATCTGTTACTAATTTTTTGATTTCACCAATTGCTTTTCTAGCTCTTGATTTAGCTGCTTTTGATGAACCATTGTGTTCTGTTTCGAATTGAGTATATAACTCTTTAATTTGTTCGAAGATTTCGTTTGAATTTGCCATAAAATATTCCTTTTTTAAATTTATTTTTGAAGTGACCAACATACTGGTCGTGTTTATAATTATTGTATATATTGAAAAACGAAAAGAATTTCATATTATTTTTTATTTTACCATACAATAAAGGTTTTCTATCTATCTCTGTTAAAATTTTTTGATATACTAACCCATATTTTCTACATACTTTTTGTGTAAAAGTTTTTTTGTTTCTAATTGTCCACTTGCAGCTTGTTTTTGAGCAATAACACCATCTGGTGAGTTCTGTTCAAAAACTTCAATGTAACCTGTATTTGTGTTCATTTTACATGGGAATGTAATTCCATCAGGTCCAAATCTGTTTTTCATAATATGTGCTCGAGCAGTATCATTTAGTTTATCTTTTGATTTTCTACTCCAACTCATAATGAAATCTGCATTCATTACTTTTGCATATGAATCAGCAATTTTATCTGCTTCGATAACTTCTGAATCAATGGCTGAACGATTGGTTTGAGATGCAGTCCATATTGGAATTTCCAATTCACCACTCATACCACGAAGGTCGATGTAAACCCCTCCTTGTTCCGCATAAGTAGAGTCTGTCTTATTGGAATGGGAGAGTAAAAGGTCTGCATAATCTACAATAATAACATCGGGCTTGTTATCTGTTGCAATCATCTTCTCTATGTGTTGTTGTAACTTTTTGACTGTAACACCTTTTGGTGGAAAATACTTAATAAGTAGTTTTCCTTTTAACCCTTCTATTTTACTTCTTACTTCTTCTTTTCTGTCTTTTATATCAACAGAAGGTATTTGTGTAAATACAGTATCATATCTTGCACCTACATAGTGTTCAGATAATTCTAATGTATAGTGAACTACACTCAAACCTTGTCGAACAGCCGAAGCTCCTATTGCGGTAAGTATCCATGTCTTACCAACACCAGATGGGGCAACAACAACTCCAAGTTCACCAGGTCCTAAACCACCATCCATCAAATCATTGATTGGTTGCCAGTTGGTTGGTACAACATTTCTTTTGAGTTCTGTAACCCTATCTTCAAAACTTTCTATATAATCAGTTCCTAAATCTGTATCATTACCGATTTTAGTTGCTTTATCAACTAAATCTTTAATTCTATCATAATTTCCTGCTTTTAATAAATCTACTGATTGTAGAATTACTCCTTTTAGGTTTTGGTTTATACAAAAGTTTGTAAATTCGTTTTTAATGTAATCTAAATCAACATTACCGATTTGAGTAAAAACATGACGGAGTTGTTCCACCACAGTTTTCTTAAGTATCTCATTATCTAACTTTGCTAATTGTCCTTTGAATACATCAAGGGTTGGAGGTTTTTTGTAATCTTCGTGATATCCAAGTATTTCAGATACAATCCATTTATTTGCATCGTTCTCGAAAAACTTAGAAGTTGTTACTTCAGATATTGTATCTAAAAACTTACCATCTGTAAGTAATGCGGATACAACCTTAGATTGAAAAGATTGTCCATATTTTGATAAAGTATCTATATCCTGCATTTATTGACTCTAATTGTAACTACAAATATACGAAAAATATTTTTAAAATCCAAATTATTTTGTAATAATATTTCCAAAAGTAATTTTTAACCAATCATTAATATCACCAAAGTTATTAACAACTTTATATTTTAATAAAATTTTTAAGAAATCAATTTTATTAAGTGGTTTTATTTTTTCATTAAATCTATCTAAAACTTTCATTTTTATCTGACCCGATATATCAACATCTTTCAATTGCATTAATTTTTCATTTAGATATATTTGTTTCTTGGCTTTTAAAATATCATTGTATATTTTTATTTTTCCTTTTGTTTCTTCTATCTTTTGTTCAGTTAATTCAAACAAATCATCAACTGTAACTAATTTTTCTTCTGTTATCTCTGGAAATCTTTTGATTAAAGTTTTGATACCACAACCATAAACTCCAGGTATATTATCAGATTTATCACCATCAAGAACTCGATATACTAAAATATTTTTAGCATCAATTCCATATTCTTCAAAAACTGATTTTCTATTATAAATTTTCTTTTTGGTTGGTGACCAGACGATAGTATTTTCATCAACTAATTGTAGGAAATCCTTATCAGTTGACATTACTACCGCCTGTTCTTTATCTTTAAGAATGTGTGTAGTGATATACGCCATAACATCATCAGCCTCAACACCATCGTAAATCATAGTTGTGATTGGTAATCCATCTAACATTTCATTTAACCAAACGAACTGTCTTTTCATAGATTCTCTCTCATCTTCATCATTCATTAAATCTGAATATGCACGATTTACTCTGAGTTTATTCTTATCTCTGTTAGCTTTATAACCACTAAACTGTTTTTTTCTTTTTATAGAGCCACCCTTACCATCAAATACTACAACAACACGAGTCGGTTGTACTTGTCTAATTGCGTAACCTATTGATTTTAGAGCACCAGTAACACCACCAACATGGTCACCATCATCATTCATTGTAGGAATGGATGACCAACATCTGATGAATGTATTTAGACCATCGATAATTAAAACTCTATCGTTTTGTTTTCTATCGATATTTTGGTCATGGTCTCTTTCAACCGAATCTAATATGTTTTTGTAGAGTTGTTTCATTATAATACTTCTTTGGTTGAGAAATACTTCTCTAAAGTTTCTAATCTTTCATCTGCAGATGCTAATAATTTCAAAGCAGCAGTTGCGTTATCCCAAAAATCTTTAGTAGAATGGTCTCCTATTCCACTTGGAAAGTTTTTAAGTAAATCTAACGATAATAATGCTTTGTTCTTATCAGCCTCAGCTTCTGACTTTAACATATCATAAAGTCTTTTATCTATTTTTGCCATAATTTAAATTTATTCTGTGCTACCTTCAGTATCAAGTTCCATTGAGTCAATATCAAGTGTATCTGATTTATATTGTAAGATTGATTCTTCACAAATCTTTTTGTAAATTTGTTCTCTTACATCATCTCTATCTTCCATCAAACCAATAAATTCTTTTGATTGGAATTTAATCTCTTCACCTGTATCAGTATCAACATAAGTGTACCAGGCACCAGCTTGTTTTACTAATTTATTTTCTTTCATCACCTTTAACCAAGAACCATAGTTATCGATTCCTCTATCAAAATAGATTTCAAAATCTGCTGCTCTTAGTGGTGGTCCCATTCGGTTTTTAACAACCTGACAACGAACTTTCATACCAACAACTTTATCGTTGCCGTTTACCTTTTGTTTGATTTGTCCCATTCCCTTCAATCTCAATCTTACAGAGGCATGGAAAGCAAGAGCTTTTCCACCACTTGTAGTCCATGGGTCACCAAACGGCATTGCGTTCATTTTTTGTCTTAATTGGTTGGTAAATACCAAAGTAATTTTCTGTCTACCAATCATATTGGTAATCTTTCTCATCGCCTTTGATATAATAATTGCTTTATCAGTAGCATATCCATCTTTGTTGTAATCAGATGCCAACTCGTTTTTAGTTGAAGCAGCTGCAACTGAATCTACTACGATAGTAACCAATTTATCTCTATCAGTAGTTCTTACCTTTTCGATGATAGTTTCTGTGAAATCAAAGATTTGTTCAACTGAATCTGCTGATACATAAAGAAGTTTAGAGACGTCAACACCGATTGCCTCTAAAAATTCTCTACTTACTGCAGTTTCTGTATCAATCAATACAGCAACTCCACCCAATTTTTGCGTTTCAGCTAAAAGGTGTGCAGATACTAATGATTTTCCACTTTGTTCTAAACCAGTAATTTCTGTGATTCTACCAACTGGTAAACCACCATAAGGACGATTAGAAACAGCAACATCCAACATAGCACAACCTGTCGATACCCACCCTTCTACATTGGTAGGTGCTTCATCTGAATCAAGGAAGTATGCTACTTTTTGGTCTTTGGAATATTTGTTAAGTTCACCCGCAAGAACATCTGCTAGGTCTAGCTCTTTTGCTTTCTTTTTCGCCATATAGTTTTGTATTAATTGTTAAACAAGTCATCGAATGCAGCTGCAACATCATCAGTTTTCTTTGAATCTGATTTTGTTTCTACTGAACCACCATCATTAGATGTAGTAGTTTTAGTTTCAGTTACAGGTTTAGTTGAAAGAGATTCTTGTGAAACTGATTCATCTTTACCTTCTGCAGTTGGATTCAACCATCCTTCTAATACTGATTTTAATTCATCATAAGATAATTCAGAATATAAATCTGTAATTTCAGTTTGTGATTCAATAAATGAAGTTGCCTTATCTGTATCCTCACTCAATGGTGTTTCGCTTGGTTTAACTCTAATAGTAGTAGTTGGATAAGTGGTACCAGCCTGTTCTGCTGATTTATATTCGATTGTTAAATCTCTACCACTTGTAGGGTCAGTAATATCACCATAATCTGGGTCTGCAATATAACCAAGAATCTCTTGATATACAGTTTTACCAAATCCCCAAAATCTTACTCCTTCACCTTCTTCACCTCTTACAATAACAGGTACGAAAGTTCTTAACTTTGGTTCCATAGCTTTTGCAGCTTTCCAATCATCTTTATCACCCATTCTTTTTAGTTTATCCGCAAACTCTACAATAGGGTCTGGTCTACCAAATGATTGTGGTGATAAATAAGTTTTGTTGTTAATGTTGTAGTGAAAATAAAGTTCAATGAAAGGATTATCTCTGTTGAACTTATAGGGAACTATTCTTACAGTATGTTTCCCTGGTGTTGGTTTCCACAAAGCATCTGTTTTTCTTTGTGTGTTTTGTAGTTTGTTCAGTCTACTTCTGATTGCATTAATGTCTAGTGCCATAATTACTCCTTTTAAATGTTATTAAATTAAATTTTAAGTTTAAGTTTTGAGTGTCAAACTTACAACACTCGGTGTATATATAAATATTAGAAAATCCCAAAAACACACCGAAATTTAAGGAATTTATTAACAATTTACTTGGCCCATTTACCACTTGAAACTAATTGTGCAATGATACCATAAACTGATAAATCTTGGAAGGTATCTTCACATGATTCACCTATATTATCTTGTTTACCTAGTATAACTAATTGTTTTAATCTTTGAATCTTATCATGCATTCTAAACCAAAGACCTGTAAGAGATACTTTCTTTTCTTCTTCAGTTTGTAAATTACTACAAACCGAAATATTTTCTGGTCCATAGTTAGATTGTTTTAAACAAAATAATTCATATTGTGTAAACATAATTCTTTTAAACTCTGCTGTCATTTCTGGCCATTGTTTTTCCATTTCCTCAACAACCTTTGGGTTATCATATTTGATAACTTCATCATATTGAGGTTTAACAATCTCTGGTTTAAATTTATGATTTTTTGATTTTTTTCTAACAGTTTTCTCCATAATTAAATTTTAATTTATACAAATATACGAAATTATTTTTATAATTCCAAATAAAAATAAAGTTTTTTTTTCTTAAATTGAAAGATGGTTTAATTTTTCTTTCAATCTTTTCATGTGTTTACAAGGTGAATATGGTCTAAATTGTCTAGCCATACACTCACAATCATCAATCTTATAATCAGTAACTCGTACTTGGTAGTATTTAAGATTACCTTTCTTATCTCTACTACCCATTTCTCTATAATACCAACTATCAGCCATTACAAATAATTAGGACCATAAAAATTCCACTTATCACTACCATCAAAAATATTACCTCTTGAGTGTTTTGCTGGAGAGTTCCAACTTGCAGGTTTTAATAAATCACCCTTTAAAACAAGTGAACCTTTATTTACACCTTCGAACATAGAAACGAAAGCCCATACTGAAGAACCATCAATAATTTTCATGTATTTTTTACCTTTTGATATTGATAGGGGTTCGTATTCTTTATAATCGTAATTGGCATCCCAATACTTTTTTCTTTTTTGGTTGACTTTTTCTAACCAAATTTCAAATTGTGATTTCATACTTTAAGTTTTAATTTATTTACATAGTAAATATACGAAAAAAAAATGAGAAATCC
>Ga0163110_10000351_pt1 | contig 21178 bp, 9 predicted proteins | sample CRUFie1St17metaG_FD_108703 | JGI IMG/M metagenome (GOLD analysis project Ga0163110, IMG submission 108703) | Marine microbial communities from the Costa Rica Dome - CRUD Field 142mm St17 metaG | ecosystem: Environmental > Aquatic > Marine > Oceanic > Photic zone | place: Costa Rica: the Eastern...
CAAGACGGCAACCCATTCCAAGGCCTCACGGGCCAAGTGATTGAGTTGTGGGACCTAGATGCTACAGATTATCCTTACATCGATCTTGAGGTTAGGTTTAATTCAGGAAATGACCAAATCTCAACTCCGGTATTTTTCGGTTACTCATTCGGGACAGAATTCGGCATTACCTTCAACGATGTGTCAAGACATAGAGGATTGGATATTGATGATGGTGAATTTGATTATGTCCATGACAAAGGATATGAAATGCATATTGATTCTGCTTCGTTTATTGACACCAACAACGGAGAGTTCTCAAAACCAATTTATGGATTGACCGTGAGTGGTATGAGGAATTGCCAGATTGATATGGAGTTGGACTCACCTCTGTTTACGTCTCCTCAACCAATTTATGTCGAAACTGCAGAGTCATTTGCATCACCGCTTTTCGAATTTAGTCTCAAATTAACTTACAACGCAGATTGTGTGATGTCTGACATCTGGATTGAGGTTACTTTCGGACATCATGCAACCGGCATCGGCGTGGATTATGGAGTAGACCAAATTAACGAATGGGAATTTAATCAACCAGGATATGGCAACTTTGGAATGCAGAATATGTTTTACTCAGGCGAGTTAAATGGCGTTAGCCAAGGTTCCAAGACCGCTAGGTTGAGTTTAGACCCAATCACTGGTTTGGTAATCGATGGATTCTTCCTAATTCCTAAGGGTGCAAACCTAGACTATTTCGATGTCGCATTTGTCAATAATGATATTTTCAACGCAAACAACACAGACCAAGGATTTGCTCTGTCAATAGTCGTTGGCGCTACATCGGAATATGTTGAATTAGCTGCTAATGAGGATGATTTCAACTTGTATGACATAGGCACAGACAAACAAAAGGCACAAGATGTCCTGCAAGATTTCATTTCAGACGCGAATGTTCCGGTTATCAAGACCGATTCTAGCGGCATAGAATGGGTAAGAGTTGGCTTCCAAGTTGTTCAGTTAGACAGCAACAACGGCGGCGCAGTAGAATTAGAGAACCTCAAAGTGATTTACCGACTTGAACATCAAATCGGTCAGGATGGTGGTTTCGCCGCATATCTCAGAGAGTTCGTTGCAACCTCCAACCAAGGCGCATCACAATCCTCTGGGGCGCAAACTCTGGTTCCTGTTGAGACTACATCAGCCAATGGTGGTAAAATTACACTAAGCAACTTGACCATTACTAGTCAGGCTGGATACGATTCGACCTTGGTGTGGAATAGCCAATATGATGGCTTGTATGCTACTGGTGAATTGTATCACATAACTACTACACACAGCGTTGATCCTATTACTGGCGCCTCATTATCAGCATGTAAAATCACCTTCAAAACAGATGAAGGTGCATTCTCTCTGGTTTATGATTTACTTACTGGATGGTCTGAAGAGGGCGATAGCCAAGATTATGTTACCCTGCACCCCTCATCGACAGCCAGTATTGTCTCTGGCGATCAACAAATAGATTGGAAGTTCTCTGTAAATTCTAACTGGGATGACCAGGCACGGGTGATAATACTCTCAGAGACTGTTGCTGATGATGGAGTAGTTGGGATGCTATCCGGTATTTCGATACTCCCAGCAACTGGCAACGCTGTTGAGAATGACATAAGAATAAGTGACTTTACACTGTCTAATTTTGCCGGTGTAGAGCAACAATTAACCCAAGCATACTCGAACCAAGATATCAACCTGAAAGGGAACCTAACCTTTGAGTCAGTTAGTGCAGCTCCAGACCCGGCAAGTTACTTCTTGGTTGTTGAAAAGCGAGGCTTAGAGATTGATGGTGAATTCACTAATATCACTTGGACTGAAATTGCCAATAGGTCCGGAGCAATAGGCGGATATTATGACTGGAATGTCAATCTTGGGTTATTTGCATCAGGCTTGGAGACTTTCCGGTTCAGAGCCGCAGGATATGATGGTGGAGACACACTGTGTCCGCCAGCAGAATACAACCCAGATTCAGACTGTGGTATTCAGTTTAATTTGTCAATAGATATCCTAAATCCAAACCTGTTATCATTCGAGTTGTATAAGAGAAACTCAGGCGAAGGTGATGTAAATTCTGACGAAAACTGGCGAACAGTATTTGATGATTCATGGGCTACGCCAAAGATTCTACAAGATTTCAGGCTAACCATAAGTGATATTCCAACCCCACCGGAGTCTGCGGTATTGCATGTTTGGGTACAATACGACCATGATGCTAATTCCAACGGTCTGGCTGAAGAATCGGAGTATATCCAAGTAGCAACGACCAGCAATGGTGCTGCGCCCAATGCAACCTTTATTGGCACATACAATGATTTTGCCAATTCAGGATTAAAGGGTAAAGTCAGTGTCTGGATTGAGTCCTACGATCTTGCAGGCAACCCAGTAGATGGCGGTGGTGGCCCAGGATTTGATAATGATTATTTGACTTATGTTGGTATGGATTTGGAATATCCAACAATAAAATCACTGAACATCGAAGACTCGAATGGAGTCAGAATGTTAAGTAATATACCAGCCAATGCTCCTGACGGAGTTGGTATCTGGAATCAGACTATGTTCGCCGGTAACCAGTATAACCTGATAGTTGAGGCAGAAGATGGCAATGGTTGGAAAGATGTAGAGATGTTAGAAATCGTATTGGCTCCTGAGGAGACAAACTATGATTCAACAATCATTTATTACCCAAGGAACCAAACTGCGCTGACAACCAGCGATTTATTCTCGATTGCCGTTGATTCGAGTGGCGATTCACTAGCCACGATAAGGACTCTCGATGGTAATGTACTGATTGATCCATTTGAACCGGAGTTTATCATCAACATTCCAATTAATTTCGAATGGGGTCTGCCGTTATCAGGTCAATATACTCCATCATTCCAAATCAAAGACCTTGACAATTCTCCAGTATTCTCTGAGAGTTCATACCGGCAAACATGGACTTATCAGAATGATATGAGGCTAGACTTCCGCTCTAATTTGGATGAGAAGCGCATGATTTCTCCAACCTTGACCGACCAAAATATACCAATATCTGATAACTTGTATCACGAAATTGGGCAAGAGACGTTTATTGGCTCGGTAACTGGTGGTGATGTGGTAATGTTCTCAGGACAGTATTCGTTTACCTCTGGTATTCTTGAAAATGTCTTCATTACGCCTGAAGCGGAGTTAACCATGGAGATTACGAGAAAAGAGGTATTCCGAGATTCAGAACGTGATTATGACCCGGTTGAAGAAGAGGTTACTACACATACATTCACCGGCGGAGTATTTGATATTCCAATTAAGATGCCGTCCTATCAAAACGAATTTGAGTATGAATTTAAATTGATAAATCTACCAGTCGGTGCTGAAGATTTGACTACAGCCTACTGTTTTGGTTCAGTAATCAACGGTTGTGGCAAGTTTGTTATCAAGGTAGATGATGAAGCACCGAAACTAGTGTTTGGTTCATGGTCTGCCTCTAGAGGCGAAACAGCATCAAATGGTTTGGAGCCAGAGTTGCTTGATAAAATGCCGACATCAAGTTATCACTGTGTTGATGTGTCCAGCCAAATTGAAGAGCGTGGTAGCCTCGCAGAGGATGCCACTACACTGAATTGGATATACTACAACGGTAACCCACAAGACGGTAACGTTTGGAATGTGTATCAGAATAATTACGGAACGACGCCACTTTCCGCGCCACTGAATCTTTCGGCAGGTAGTCTTGGATACATCCGTGCCAGTGCAGAATGTGTTGACTTGTGGCCTGTTGGCTTTGGTCAATTTGACGTCACGGAATCGAATCTCAACATCCCTGGTTTAGAGGTCAATCTGGTAATGTGGGTCGAAACCGTCGATGGAGCAGGTTCCCCAATTATCGGTGCTGGACGCTACTTTGATGATGGCTCAGCAGTTGGTATTGAGGGCAACGACAACGACGGTCAAGATAGTTCAACCTATTTGCTAGAATTCGAAGGTAGTAATTTCGAAGTCAGAAACACCAGAACAATTCCGGACTCGCCGGAAGTTGGCGATAAGATTACTCTGGAGGTAGAACTAGTCAATTCGGGAATACCGGGTATCGCTAACTTGGAAATAAAGTCGGTTACCAATAACCAACCTCCAGTGTTTGAGGGTTACATAACCAGTGAGATAATTGGTAAGGACCAAGCGCAGTGGGTTTCGATCGAACTCGAAGAGTTTACTGACGCAACTACGGGAATGTATTACATCGTTTACGATAACGAAACTAAGGACATTTTATTCAATGGGAAAGACCAAGGAAAAACCTTCAACGTGAAGGTTGCTGCATCCGGAGCTGATGGCTTGTCCACAGGTCTGATAGTCGTAATCCTAATCGGTATAATTGCCATACTAGCAGTTGTAGTTGTTGTCATATCTCGACGCAATCGTGATGATGACCTTGATGATGAGTTTGATTATGAGTACGAGGATGACAAATCCTACGCATCAATACCTCAACAAACCCAAACCTATGCCGCGCCAGCCGCAGCAGTAAGTCCAGAAATGGCTGAAGCTATGGAGAAGTTCAGTTTCTGGACGCAGGAAGAAATCCAAGGTTATTTCGATCAAGGTTGGAGTGTACAACAGCTCGAAGAATGGCTAGAAAACCAATGAGTGAGTAGTAATGTCCTCTAGGTTAGGTTGGGATGACCTTGTGTGGGATGACCCAGATGGCGGCCGGATAGTCCTCCATGGTACTATTCCTACGGTAGTATACCCGCGCAAACTACGCCCGGCTATTGAATGGCATGGACTTGGTCTGTTGGAGTCAGATGAAGTAGTCGAGTTATGGGAACAAGAAGAAAAAGATGAGGCGGAATCTAGCGGTGTCAATCTTGCACACGGCTTGGTTTCCGGCGGTACAATGGGTATTTTCCTTGAGGAAGTAACTCAGATTGGCGACGTTACCTCGGGTCGGTTTCCAGATCCTGAACCCAGAAGAGTACACAGGCTTGCTCAACGGCATAATCGTCCAGTATTTTTTATCGAACCCGAATTAGATGACGAGGAATGGGAGGCGCACATGATTGCTGAAGCAAAGGAAGTTTCCCGATGGAAAAAATTACTCGGTTTAGTTACTGTTGGTAAAAAGTGGCGTAAACGAGTTAAATTAAATATCTTTGAGGCAGAAAAACCACCTAAAGGTGTCACTGCTAATCTATCCTCAGCTGCTGTGTTATGTGCCACCTGGTGGGACTTGAATGAATGGTTAATCGGCGAGCAGATATCGAACAATCGAAATGCTCGATTTGCTTCTCGACTCAGAGGAGCACTCAAAGAATTAAGGCTAGAGTTTGGTAATGAAGCCGTGCTATTAGTTCCGCTATTCATGCCTTGGCGTTCTGCCATCTTCAATCAACTAGCGAAATTGCCAGATGTAGAGGAGAATTCATCAAACAAGACCTCTAGGCCAGTCATGGAGGAAGAGTGATGGCGGCGAGTGGCGTTGATGTCAGAGTTGAAAATCAACTGGTAAGATTTGTTCCAACCTCGCCGGTTGATCATGAAGCTGTTATCTCTCAGCTAGCCGGACAAAAAAACGGCAATATTGTCGTTAAAGCGCTTGAAAAGCCGCGCGCAACCATCATCATTGACGAGGTTGGTAGAATCGTCGTTCACGGCACTCACAGAGTAGAGGTTGCTCGAGCCGCAGCCAAGGAGTTATTACTGCGGTTGGGACTTGATGATACTGGATTACAAACCGAGTTAGGCCCTGTCATCGCGTCTTTCAGCTTTGACTCTGGTGTTAATGTCGAAGCCATGAACAAAGATTTCACTGGTGGAAATTCAACCTATGACCAAAGATTGGGCTGCGCAATAATCCAAGATACTAGACACAATCTGAAACTGTATGTATGGGCCAACGGTAAATGCGTTGCCAGTGATGCCAGACATCCGAATATGGTAGCGATGTCTGCAGTATTTTGGAAAGGCCAACTGCAGGAAAATAATCTACTACTGTGAGTGGTAATATGTCAAATCAAGGGCCTGCATGGCAAGGACCAATTTTAGATAACCACTTCCATCTCAATAGAAACGGTAGGTATCTCGACGCTGCCCACGATTTCAAGCGTGCTGGTGGCACCAACATTGTGCTGATTCATTGTCCAGATTTTGCCTCACCACCAACCACCAAGGAGGGCCACAGGGCTGCATATCAAAATACAATTGCCATGGCAGAATCAGTGAGAACTGAACTGGATTTGCACGTCAGAGTAGTGCTTGGCCCTCACCCCGCGGCTTTTGCCCACCAATTCATTGAATGGGTTGAACAAGAGGGTGCAAAGGGCAAAAATCGGGCAATAGAAAATTACCGTGATAGTATCGATGAGGCGGTAAAGTTCTATCACGAAGGTAACGCACATGCAATAGGTGAGGTTGGTAGGCCACATTGGGAAGTTAGTCAAGAAATATGGGATTTATCCAACGATTTACTCTGTGAAACCATGAGTCTAGCCGCTAATGATGGCTTCGCATTACAACTTCATGTTGAAGGTGAACTCGAATCAACTTATCGTGACATGGCGGCTATGGCAGAAAAATCAGGGCTGCAAAAGGACCGACTCATTCGGCACTACTCACCGCCTAATGTTGAGGCTAAAATTACTCAAGGGTTAACTCCAAGTGTCTTAGCCGGTAAAGGTGCATTAGCAACGCTGTTAGCAACAGCCGAACAATGTAGCCATGGTTTCATGCTTGAAACTGATTATATGGACGACTTGCGCAGGCCTGGAGCCGTGCTTGGACCAAAGACCGTCCCGAAGCGGACTAATCAGTTGTTAAATGCTGGAATTGATGAAGAATTATTGTGGCGGGCCCATGTTGATTTGCCCAACGAGTTATACGGACAAGAGTGACAAAAAGTTGGACATTTTTCCATCACATTCATCTATGAATGTTCTTACCGGTAACTGGTTCACCATGAAGCGCGCAGGTTTGGGAATCTTACTGGTAGCAGTTTTCTTACTGCCATTAATCCCCACTACAAGTGCTCAAAACCCAGTATTTGGTGTCAACCTATCATGTGATTCACCAGCCGAGATGGATGTCAGCCCAGCAGGCTATGCGCCAGTAGAAATGGTCTGCACCATAGAAAATACTGCCTCAGTGGGCGCCTCTAAAATCGAAATCACCAACGAATGGAACGGCGGTGCTACAGCAGATATGTTAGGCGCAACCGGTGAATATAGCGTTGAGGCAGGCGAAACAGAAGAATTCACTGTCACATTCAGTGGAACCACCAAACAGGCATCTAGTAACAGCTACGAGTTCGAGATATTTGCTACAGTGACAGAGTGGAATTCCATACCGCTAAATGAGCCATTTCCGAGAGAAAATGACTCCTTCTCCGACTCGCTTGAAATTGCCACTTATGGGGCAGTGGAACTCAGAATAAATGATGTTTCAACTCGAAAGGTAGAGTCGGGTAGTGAATTCACCATTAACCTGCAATATACCAACAAGGGTAATGATAACGATAGAGTTAGAGTTGATATTGCTAATATTAATGATCTGAAGCAGCAGGGGTTCAGCTTCATCGGTTCGGAATTCGTGGCTGACGACCTAGCGATGGGTGCAACTTCGCCAATGAGAGATTTCAAGATACTAGCGCCAAGCGATTTATCTGATACCACGAATTTTGACTTCCAATTTCAGGCCAGTTCAACTAATGATGCAAACGCCGATTTGAGTGAAACACTTATTCCAGTCTCAGTAGAGTCATCCCAATCCTCTGGCGCATTGACTGGCGGTATCAGCGAAGTTGGTGAAGATGACCTGATGTTGTATGGCGCTATTGCTGGTGGAGTTATTCTATTGTTCCTCTTACTCGGCATAGTATCACGCTCAATTCGCAAACGAGCGAATAAGAAAACTGCTGAACAGCCAGCCATAGAATTAGATGACGAACCTGAGCAAGATGAGTTTGATGATTTGTTCAGCGACTTAGACGACATCGATATTGACACCGACGAATTTGATGATTTGCTCGATGAATTTTGATTTCGTCTAACGATTCGCTCTAATCTTGAGCTATCGATTTTGTCCTATTTTCGACAATTTCAACGGTAACAGTCAAAGAGCGAGTGTGGTCTGCCATCCTTGTAATAGGGGACCGTGTAATGTTGGGGCTCAATGGAAAAACGGCATTCGTGTTTGGTGTTGCCAGTGAAGATTCTATTGCGTGGGCGATTTGCAAAATGCTTGCAGAAAGCGGGGTCAGTCTATATCTTGGCTATCAGAAACGCTTTCGCAGTAGGATTTTCCAGTTGAAAGATAAGTTGCCACAAATCGCAGGCTTTTATCCACTCGATGTCGCAAGCGACGAGACAACTAAGGAGTTCTATGATTCATTTAGCGCTGATAATCCAGGGAAAAAAGCCGACATAATGATTCATGCAATCGGCTTCGCCCCACGGGCCTGTTTTGATCGACCAATTTTATTTGTTGAAGATCAAGATATCAATACTGCAATGACAATTTCCGCAAATTCACTGCAGCGTTGTCTTAAGTTTGGTCTTCCATATCTTAATCCAAATTCGTCCACTATCACTCTCACTTATGCAGCATCGAATAGGTATGTGCCTTCATATGGAATTATGTCAATGGCAAAAGCAGCATTAGAATGTTGGACTCGAGAATTAGCTTGCCACCTAGGCCCAGAGGGTCACAGAGTAAATGCCATTTCTTCGGGCCCCATCAGAACTATCGCCGCTTCAGGTATTCCCGGCTTTGAAAACATACTCGACCATGTTGAAAGAAATGCTCCTCTGAGACGTAATGTGGACCAAGATGATGTTGCAGGGGCTACACTTTGGCTCGCAAGTCCGTTATCCAGTGGCGTTACCGGCCAGTGCATCTACGTTGACGCAGGCTATTCAATCACTATGGTGCCAGAAACAATAATGGATAGTTGAGGTGGTCTATTGAGCATTAAAACAGCAGATGGTAAGGTTGCAGAGGGTTTGGAGCAGGACCCTTTCGAGCCGATTGCAATAATCGGCTTGGGCGCCCTTATGCCTGACGCTCAAGATGTTGACCAATTTTGGCAGAATATCAAGCAAGGTAAAGTTAGCATCAAGAATATCCAGGCCGATAGATGGCCAGGTAAATTGGAAGATTTTTGGAAATCAGGTGGTCCGGGCGATATAGAGGAAGGCTACACATATTCTAAAATCGGAGCCTTTGTTGATAATTTCGAATTTAACTGGCGCCGCTGGCGCCAACCTCCCGGCACACTTGGACAAATAGACCCATGTCAGTTGTGGGCAGTTGAAGTTTCGGCTGCGGCGTTGGCACAGGCGGGTTATGATGGTGAGTCGAATGACTTTGACCGCTCCAAGTGCGGTGTAGTTTTTGCTAATGCACTTGGCGGCGAAAACCGCAATTTGTCCAATATCAGAGTATGGTCAAACCATACTAAGAATGTTGCAGTTAAACACGGCCTTCCGGCAGAAAATGCTGAAGGTTTCAAAGCAGAACTTGTTGAGCATAGTCCAAGAATCGACGAAGACACAATGCCAGGAGAACTCGCTAATGTTGTCTCTGGAAGAGTCGCCAATCTGCTTAACCTCCAAGGTCCCAACTACACTACGGACGCTGCTTGTGCATCATCCATGGCAGCTATTTTGGATGCATGTAGGCTTCTGCAAAATCGCCAAGTTGACCTAATGCTTGCTGGAGCCTCAGACCGGACTATGGATCCAGCCACCTTTGCTAAATTCAGTGCTATTGGGGCTCTATCGTCCAGTCACTCAACGCCTTTTGACGCCCGTGCCAATGGTTTCGTAATGGGTGAAGGAGCTGGGGCACTAGTTCTCAAAAGACTCTCGGATGCAATGAGGGATGGTGATACTATACACGCCGTCATCAGGGGCGTAGGCGGCTCTTCAGATGGTAGAGGCAAAGGCATTACTGCGCCCAGTCAGCGAGGACAAATTCAAGCGATAGCAAGAGCTTATCAACAAGCTGGTTACGAACCTTCGACCGTCGAATTAGTTGAAGCGCATGGAACCTCAACAAAGGTGGGGGATGCCACAGAATTGTCCTCATTGTCGACCTTGTGGACTGGTTTTTCCGGGGGCGATCACGTGGCTGTTGGCTCAATAAAATCTCAAATTGGCCATCTCAAAGCAGCAGCAGGAATCGCTGGCGTCATGAAGGCGGTCCTTGCATTACACAACAATACTATACCTCCATCAGCCGGTTTTGAGACGCCAAATCCAACTGTTGAATGGAGTAATATCCCATTCTATGTCCCTACTCAGCAAATGCAGTGGGATGCTCCTAAGAATCACCCTCGCCGAGCCGGTATCTCTTCGTTTGGTTTTGGCGGTACCAATTTTCATATTGCTTTAGAAGCCTATGATGCCCATTATCACGATAATTTAGTGGCAAATTGGTCCAGTCAACAGGTTTTAGTTAATACAACACCAAGCGCTAAATCAATTTTTGATGCAACAGCCAAACCGAGTATGACCCACGATGAACTAAAATCAATAGAAGGAGGACTATTGCTTATTTCTGCCACTAGTATTGATGGTTTAGTGACCAAACTTAGCAATTTGTCATTTGCAGGCCCTTCATTTGATGATGACCCATGCGGCAGAAGATTATCGAAGGAATTGTATGATGCTTCAGAATTTTCGACTACTGACTCACACAGGATGGCTTTGGTTGCGACATCATGGGCAGAATTTGACAAACGGATTGGACTGGCCATAAAGGCGCTTGATGATAAAGCAAAATGGGGTTTTCTGCAATCACAAGGTGTACTGGTTACCGATGAACCAGCTTTGCCCAATGATGCCAAAATAGCCCACATGTACCCAGGTCAAGGCAGTCAATATGTCGGAATGACATTTGATTTATTCAAGCGTTACACTGCTGTCCAAAAGGTATGGGAAAAATCCGACCAAACCATGGTTGACGTCCTTGATGGAGAAACGCTCTCGAGTTTCGTCCTCAGGAACAATCTTACCAAAGAAGAATTGGTTGAATCAGAGCATAAACTCAAGCAAACCGAATATACCCAACCGGCTATGTTAACCGCAGATTTAGCAATCGAGAGACTGCTAAATGCTCATGGTCAAAATCCTGACATGGTGGCGGGTCATTCACTTGGAGAATATGCCGCCTTGATGTCGTCTGGAATCCTCAACATGGATGGTGCACTGCGAGCGTCCGCCGCCCGTGGAACGGAAATGGGCTCAGTTGAAATCGATGACAAGGGTTTGATGGCGAGTGTTACTGCGCCTTACTCAGCAGTTGCCAAGGTAATTGATGAGACAGATGGTTATGTTATTGCAGCCAACAAAAACTCTCCCAAAATGACTGTAATTGCAGGCGAAACGGCACCGGTAAAAGCTGCTATGAGCGCCTTTGAAGCCCAAGGATTCTCTACTACTCAATTAGCGACTTCTCACGCCTTCCATTCTCGCATTGTTGCGCCGGCGAATGAACCGTTGCGTAGATTCCTTGAGACACTAGAAATTAAATGGCCAAAGATACCAATAACTGCCAACTATGATGGTGAATTTTATGCAATGGATGGCGACGATGCAAAATCAGCGGTATTGGAAAAATTAGCGCCGCAGATGGCATCATCGGTAGAATGGACTGCGCAGATGGAAAGAATGTATGAGTCAGGTGCGCGAGTTTTCATCGAAGTTGGTCCGAAGCGTGCACTGAGTATGTTTGCCACGCAAATATTAGACGGTAGACCACACTTACCAATAATGACTAACCATCCAAAACAGGGTGGGATTGCGACTTTCCTTGCGGCATTAGCAGGAATTTATCTTGCTGGAAAAGAACTGCATTGGCCGCAACCTGATTCACCAGAGTTATCAGAGGCATTCAGAGCTGGTCCTATTGAAGCCCACAGTGCTAAACAATTGGTAGTGCAGAATGCAAACCCGCAAGCAACCAGCGTTGTCGCATCAAATATTGCTACTCAAGACAAGACAGTTAGTCAACAGGTCACTACGATTGAGGTGCCGCTTGAGGATGCTATTGCTGCATATGTGGGTGACTGTCTGGCACCTATCACTGGTTATCCGGCTAAATTTTGTTCAGGAATGGTTAATCTCCGAACTTTGCTGAATTTGACGGACGCTGACATAAACAAGGTGATTGCAAATATAGCCAATGAATGTGAAACAGACTCTGAGTATGATGTGTCCAAAGCTCAGGTCGCTGGTGATTTGGCACGCTGGATAAGACAGCCACCAATTCGTTACATGACTAAATCCGCAACAAGAGTTGTTGAAAACAAACCGGGTTCAGTCCAAGGATCATATAGTCAATCAGCAGATCCAATCGTTATCACAGGAATTTCCTTAGGTTTACCAGGCGGCGAGCGTGTATTTTCTGATGATGTATTTGAGCGACTCGTAAGAGGTGAAACGTGCATTTCAGAGGTTTCTGATGAATACAAACAGCGTCTACTGGATAAGAACATAGTTCGCCTCATCAAGGGTAGAGATGGCTCTGTCAATATGGAACGAGCCACTGAATTTAGCGACATACCTCAACTTGCTGGGATAAAAGGCGCATTTGATTTGGCGGCTGAATTTGGTATTGATCCAAAAGTTGTGTTGGCTTGGGATATCACAACCCAACTCGCTGTTGCATCTGGTTTACTTGCCCTTAGGGACGCAGGAATTCCGTTAACTCCAGTCGAACAGGTTGGCAAAGGCGGCCTGAGATTAATTACCAATTGGGAGGTTCCTCAAATTCAACGCGACCGAACGGGAATTGTCTTCGCATCATGTTTCCCTGGATTACAAATGGCGATGAAACATGCAAAACAAAACGGGGACGATGGCGAAGGCCGCTTTGATCGACGATTCTTGTTTCAGACTCTAAATATGGGTCACTCACAATTTGCTCAGTACACAGGTATACGTGGTCCAAATACTACCATCAATCTCGCTTGTGCCTCCGCTACAGCAGCCTTTGGGGTGGCAGAGGATTGGATCAAAACAAATCGGGCAGACCGAGTAATTATTATCTCTGCAGACGATGTTACTGGTGACGATTTGTGGGAATGGATTGGTGGTGGGTTTGCTGCGTCGGGCGCCGCTTCGACACACAATGTTGTTGAAGAGACTGCATTGCCGTTTGACCGAAGAAGAAATGGTCTAATTTTGGGGATGGGGGCAGCAGCTTTCGTCGTAGAGAAAAATTCACATGCAGAGGAGCGAGGTGTCCAACCAATTGCTGAATTGCTTGGAACAACTATCGCCAATTCGGCATATCATGGAACCCGATTGGATGTTGAGCACGTCGCTGAAACCGTTGACAATTTCATTACCGGTATGGAAAATCAGTGGGGAATTGACCGTCATAAGATCGCTCCTAATACGGTATTTTTCTCTCATGAGACCTATACACCAGCACGAGGTGGTTCAGCGCAATCAGAGGTCAAAGCACTACGTAGTACATTTGGTGAAAGCGCCGATAAATTGGTCATCGCCAACACCAAAGGATTTACTGGCCATCCGATGGCGGTTGGTATTGAAGATGCCAGCATGCTTTATGGTATGTTAACGGGCCGGATTCCACCGATTGCTAACCACAAAGAAAGTGACTCAGAACTCGGTGATCTGAATCTGTCACGTGGTGGTGCTTACCCTGATTTAGAATATGGTTTGAGGTTTGGAGCCGGTTTCGGCTCTCAAATAGCACTGTCATTGGTTAGAAAGTGGCAAGTTACAGGCGACCGTATTGATGGACAGAAATTCATCAACTGGATTCGTCACTTAGCCAACTCAAATGATGTTGTAATGCGCATACTCGATGGTAAATTAGTATCCTACGTTGATGGTGATAGCAACCTTCACGGAGGTGTCAAAGGAGCAGAGTGGCCAATCACTCAAGCGTATGAAGGGATTACATCTGAATCCAATGGCCAAACGCCCCCTCAAGTTGAGCCAAATCAAGTAATTGTTGATGAAGCGAAGGTAGAAATCGCTCAAACAACCACGACTATTGCGGCCACCAGTGATATCTCTGCAGACCAAAGTAATGTGGTTGATACGGTAATTGAAGTAGTGGTAAAACACACTGGTTATCCTGCAGACTTTGTCGAATTAGATCAAGATTTGGAGGGCGAGTTAGGTATTGACACCGTCAAGCAAGCAGAGATAATGGCCGAAATACGTAATGTGTTTGGTTTACCAGTCGATGAGGACTTCGTCTTAGCAGATTATCCAACATTAAACCACATGATAGGCTACATAAATCAGATGACAGGAAGTTCTACTTCCGTTGCAAAGTCTGTGGCCGCACCAGTTGCAGCAGTTGTTGACCCGATTATCGAAGCACCTCCACAGGATGAACCCCCGACCACCACCAGTGTAGTAAGTCCGCCTAGTGACTCATCACTAGTTGAGACTGTGGTTGAGGTCGTTGTCGAGCACACAGGTTACCCGGCTGACTTCATTGAACTAGACCAAGACCTAGAAGGAGAACTTGGTATAGACACTGTTAAGCAAGCAGAAATAATGGCAGATATCCGTAATCGTTTCAATCTTCCAGTCGACGAAGACTTCGTTCTCGCAGATTATCCAACTCTAAATCACATGATTGCATATATCCAAAAAATGACTGGGACGAGATCAACACAACCTATCGCAACCCCGGCGGTAGTGGATGATGCTACCCCTTCCGAAGACATGACTCAACCAGCGCCTCAATCAACAGTCATACCAAGCGGCAATAACGAAGAAATTGAGTCACAACTCGTCGAAGTTGTCGTCAAACACACAGGTTACCCGGCAGACTTCATTGAACTAGACCAAGACCTTGAGGGTGAACTTGGGATAGATACGGTCAAACAGGCAGAAATTATGGCAGAGATTCGTGAAATATTTTCCCTTCCTTTAGATGAAGACTTTGTGTTGAGTGACCACCCAACGCTGAATCACTTTACTGCATACATCATAAAAATGAGTGGCGGAGGAATAGCACCAGAAAATGACAAAAACCAACCAGTAGTGCCCGAATCTACCGTTTCTGCGCAAGTCGATGCCCCAATTCCAGAGGCTCCTGTAATGCCAGATGTTAATTCGTCTGAAACATCTGAAGCAAAGGGATGTCGACGCTGGCAGGTAGAGATTGAGGAATGTATAGGCAACGCTGAACCATTTGACTTGTCTGGAACGGTAGTTGTTACCGATGATGGTTGGGGAATAGCAGAGGAATTATGTCGTAAACTAGAGCAGCACGGAATGGCTGCAATTAGAGTAGGGTTTGAATCCGAAATACGAGATATGTCGATGCAAAACGAGGCAGGCCGAACAGTGTTTAGAGCAGACCCGGCAAATACTATACATGTAGAACAAGTATGTAATGAACTAAACAACACGGATATTTGTGGAGTAATCCATCTTGCTGCTCTAAAGCTGGCCGGAGTTGAATGGGATGAAGATACCTATCCATCATCGCAAATCTCGCTCGCTGCCCACGGCTGGTTCGCTTTACTGAAGGGTCTTGATAGCAAGTTAGGGGCGCTTGAAAGCGGAATAGTTGCCTCAGTTACTACCTTAGACGGCAGGCATGGTAATATCGGTGAACTGTTTAATTCTATACAATCTGCAGCCACAGGAGTAACAAAATCATACTCATTCGAACAACCCAAGTTACGAGCAAGAGCATTAGATCTACACCCAGAAATAGTCCTTGATTCAACTCATGCTGCTGAGTTAATCTTCAATGATATTTTCAATATCGGCGGCGAGGTTGAGATTGGCATTGATCGAGATCAGAGGCGATGGGCTTTAGTTGCCTTTGATGAGAAATTAGAAGCTGAACGAGAGCCACTGACTAGCACCGATACTTGGATTGTCTCTGGCGGCGGGTCCGGTGTTACTGCTGCATCAATAATTGGCGTTGCGCAAGCGAGTACTGATGCTAATGCCCATTTTGTCCTGTTAGGGCGCTCTCAATTGATTGAAGAGACCCAATCCTGGATAGATTGGAGCGAAGACCAACTTAACCAGCGCAAAATGAACTTACGAGACACCATGGTAACGACAAGTAGTGACGGGAAAGTTACTATGGTAGAGTGGAATAAAGAATGGCAAAAATATACTAGAAGTATGGATGTATATTTGACCTTAGATCGTATCGAGAAAACAGGTAACAAGGCAAGATACCATTCTGTAGACGTCATGGACAGAGAGAATATGATTGCTTTAGGCAAGTCACTCAAGCGCAAAATCACCGGAGTTATTCATGGTGCAGGTTTGGAAGATTCCAAACTTGTCGCCGATAAGGGGCATGATATTTTTGACCGCGTAGTCAGGGTAAAGCTAGACGGCTGGAAGTCAATGATGGCAGCAGCCGAGTCGTCAGGGACGAAGTCTCTCAAGTTCGCCGCATGTTTCACCAGTGTTGCTGGAAGATTCGGTAATGGTGGACAGACTGACTACGCTGCTGCCAACTGTGTACTCGATGCCGAGATGGCACGACTCACGGCGAGTGGCAAATGTCGTGCGGTGGCCATAGGATGGACTGGTTGGAAGGATGTTGGTATGGCAACAAGAGGATCCATCGAAGCAGTATTTGCAGCCGCAGGAATTGAAACTCTTGACGTCACAACCGGAGTTGACATATTTGTTGATGAGGCTCTGGCCGGCGGCAAGCGAAGAGTTCTTGCTTGCGGTTCCCTAGGTTTGATGGATAGATTTGACAGTTTCCGCGAACCCCCATTGCGGTTACCATCAGAAATGAGCGCAATAATTGCCGACCCGACGCGATTTGCCCTAATTGACAAGGTAATTGCGTTAGATGAGCACACTTCATTATTGACTGAAACAACACTATCTACCGAGCTGCACCCATTCTTGGTTGATCATGCGATTGACGGTGTACCATACCATCCTGGAGTTATGGCTTTGGAAATGTTTGCTGAAAATGCTCTGCTGCTGAAACCCACGACATGTCTAGCAGGTTTTGAAAATGTGAGTTTTGGCTTGCCGGTGAAATTACTAAAGGACGAAATCAAAGTTCGAGTAGTGACAGAATATAACAACTCAGATGGTGATATTCACTGGATAAATTGTAAACTAGTCTCAGATTTAATGAATTCTAAAGGGGAAATATTTGGTGAGCGGGAACATCACTCAGCGACGGTCAGGTTGGTTGAGAAAAGCGACGACTTGTCTAATTTCCTCCAATCGGAGATCGAGCAAATGCCGGATATTGGCACGCCGCCACTTGACGAGTTAATTCTACTCCCATCATTCATTTATCAGCGATATTTCCACGGTCCAAGATTCCAATCTCACGGCGGAATAATCAGAGGAATTGGTAATGAAAAGACTCCTGGCGCCGATGGTATTGCGCTGATGCGCAACCAATTGCCCATTACTGAACAATTCAGTAGCGAAGTAGACGGCGAAGAGGTATTACTCGAGGCTTTACCGATGCTAATTGAAGCAGGTTTCCAAAATTCAGGTTTTGTTGCGATGGAGTCTGAAGGGTTTTCTTCGTTACCGATAGGTATTGATTGGTCAACGAATATTCGCGTGCCAGAGAGGGATGAGATTCTCCGGGTTAGAAGTGTTAGAGTTGCTGTTGAGGAAGCAGGAGTAACGGTCCACGACGTAGTTATTATCGGTGATGATGAAGCACCAGTGCTTGCAATGAAGGGACTACGTCTGAAAAGTATGGCGCCAGTTTCTGACGAGCAACGGTTCATTCTCGAGCGATAATGGTGACATTAATGCAAGAAATCGGGGTAAGTTTTGGGCTTAACAGCCCAAAGATTCTGTGCGTAACAGAACCTGTCGGCCAACATGAGCTAGACAATGTCCAGTTGGCAAATGCCGATGAGGTGGCTAAATTTGCTACAAAGAAGCGTCTTGATGAACATCTTAGTGGCAGACTTTTGTTGGACCGAGCGCTAAAGTCATGGGGGATAAACACCTCATTACTTGAGGTAAGGAGAAATCAGTTTCGAGCACCGAGCATTGCCTATTTACCCGGGAGTTGGATAAGACAGGCATTGCCTTCGATATCAATCGGGCATTCAAATGGTTGGGTATTTGTAGCGTTAATTGAGCCGGGCTGGACCATTGGCATTGATGCAGAACCTCATGATTTGGCGATCTCATCTGGAGTCTTTGATATGATGGCAAAGGGCGAAGAACTACTGTTCCTACAATCCAATCCTCAGCATAGCGTAACATTGTGGACTGGTAAAGAAGCAATACAAAAAGCAGCACGTATGGGTATGCATCTTAACCCACGCAATATTGAAATTCCAATTGATAACCGAAAATCAATTATTTCAATTGAAAATATGAATTTCCAATTAGAAAATTTAACAAACAATGGCTATAACATCAGTGTCGCAATTACACCTGGAGATGGTTATGATTCGATATCAGAAGACGAATTATTGGACCAGACTCTTGAAAGAATGAATAGCATACCAGATTGGTCAGTTGGCTGCAATACTACCCGTTCTAATCTCTAACTATTTCCAGAACATGTAGGATTCCCTGCTTTCTTCCCACGGTAGGTCAAGTAAAATCCCGATTTCAGTGAGAATCACATAATTAAGCAAAAGATACGATATGTAACTTATAATTATCACCAGTAGCGAGGTGTTGATTATTTTACGCCGAGCCCGTTTAGCCTGATCCAAAGTACAGATTCCTCTGCTGCGAAAATGAATTACTAAACCAATTAACACAAATATTGCCGCCAGAGTTAACATAGTTGGTCTAAACCATCCATAACCATCTTCTCCCCAGTATAGGGAGTTGGACAGTGCTGCTGCAGAACTAACACTTGCTAAGCCAAAGAGTACCAATATCACACTTGGGAGACAGCACATAGAGGCTATAATCGCAGAACCCGAGATTATACGAATCAGCGATTTCCGCTCGTTGACTGACTCTTCCATGCTGACCAAATCCGTGCTAACAGTGATTAAATCGTTTCTCTTGTATGGCATTGCTATATGGTTCTAATTCTAACACCGGTGTGCCGTCTGACCATTCGCCCATGTCTCTTAGTAATGGGCCGTCAATTAAGTGGAAGTAAGCAAAATTTTCAGTGTTGTAATCTCCTCGACTCCTAGCAACAACCCAGTCAGCTTGTGCATCTACACGCCGATAAAACGCCCAGTCGGCGAGGGTATCATGTGCTTCTGTAGCGGGAATGTAATGCGTAGCAATCAGCCTAGGAAAACCATAGCGATCACTTGGGATGTAAATTAGTAAAGAGTTGTTATCGTCGGTTAAATCAAACAGTTGTTGGTGATAAACACTATCACATTGGCCAACAGTCATATCATCCTCGCCAACAGCAAGATGGACCACCGTTGCTTCAGGTAGTTGATCGAAATTAGGCTGCCACAGATTCTGTGATGGCCTAGAAGAAGCCATTTCTGTGTTAACAACTACGGTTTCGCTACCCCAGCCAAATTCTTGAACCATCTCCAAAGCATTGAGTGCATAAGCGCCTCCGAGACTGTGTCCGCCAATGTATAGGTGCTCAGGCATTATTGAGAGGTTCCCAAGCACAGCATCTATTTCCGCACCTCTTGTATCATCACCGATTATTTCCTCTAGAGAGTTAAGTGCGGAATAGATAGAGTATAGCCTAGGAACGTGATGCGGCCAATCGGACATACCCTCGCTCTCGGTATCATCCCAATTATCTGCGCCCTCTGGTCTGATATCTGTTGGATATTGGATGTAGGCAACAACCATGCCCTTGCCTATCAATCGTCCAATCCAGTCAGTGTATGAATATCTGTCTGGATTGTTGAAGGCGTGAAACAGAATGGCTAGTGGAACACCTTCAATACCAGGATCTTCAGGCAATATTGGAATCGAGAGATAGATTGAGAAGGTTATGTCCTCTTCTGTATCACCTTGAATGGCAGTGACATTTTCTGGTAATGGATATGGGTAGACCTCTAAAACTTCCCCAAATGGGCCAGGCTGGCCGCCATACCCAAATACCGGCCTATCTGGTGGTGATGGTGCAATGCCGACCAAGGCAGGAATTCCGGGAACCATTAACCAAGCAGCCAAAAATACTGCAATCAGATGACTTGCCGAGTATAATTTATCCAATACCCCGTCATTTAGTTTGGGTAATCGTGGTATACCTCTTGCACCGATTGCACAAGCGAATAATATGAATCCATAAAGCGTCGGTAGCAGGAGAAACGCTCCTCGCAAATATCTTGCATTCATCACCAAATAGACCGCATAAGCGCCAACAGTTACACCAGCAGCGAAGATTAGGCTGTGGGTAATCCATTGGGAAATATGCTTGCCTTGTTGTCTACGTACCATCAGCCAAAGTCCCAAACTAAGGATTAACGCGCACAGCAATGCAACGAGTGGGACACTCTTGCGTAGATTCAGAGTAATCTCTAATGTTCTAATCGCTAGTGGCCAAACTGCATTTTCGAGATTGCTACCGCGTGCGAGCAGATAGATGGTTTCGATTAGAGAAACAAATACCCCTATGGAGAATGTAACTAGAGGAAACCATCTGCGGTCAAGAATATTTACTCGGTCCAGTTGTTCGTTATTTTCAACCGTGACCATGGTGTAATGTCATAATCAGAGTAGATTAAAGGTTGTAATTATTTTCAAACATTTACATTGCGGACCTCAGGAGTTTGGTCAGCTAGGACAAATTCCAAAAATGCTGCCCATAATACGAATTGAATGGAATTTTTTAATTCCTCAGGACCACCGACTTCTGCAATCATATTGTCAAAGGTGTCTGAAGGAGAGTGATAGGCACTGTAATCCTCGTCGTAGGCACCAAGGTGGAAGATTGTCTGAGCTCCTAGATTCCTAAATGTGACATGGTCTGAACGCCCAAAAGTATCCTCATGAACATCCATTACAAGGTTGTAGTGATCGTCCCAATGCTGATCGCACCCCGCACCATAAGACCCTTCAATGCGCAAATCCATGGGTGCTTCAAGAACATCGCGATGAACATAATCTAAGATTGTTGTAATCGCCACATCTTGGACTTCCGGATCAACATCGGGACCTGACCATGCATGATAAGGAAAATAATCACCGTCAGATTTCTTCGCCGGATAAGAGATACCCATCATGTCCATGTTGATGTAAAATCGCAACTCCTTATC
>Ga0163110_10000352_pt1 | contig 21144 bp, 16 predicted proteins | sample CRUFie1St17metaG_FD_108703 | JGI IMG/M metagenome (GOLD analysis project Ga0163110, IMG submission 108703) | Marine microbial communities from the Costa Rica Dome - CRUD Field 142mm St17 metaG | ecosystem: Environmental > Aquatic > Marine > Oceanic > Photic zone | place: Costa Rica: the Eastern...
AATGCAACACGCCCCCATCCAGCAGTTTGGCGTTTGGTCGACGATATTGGTTTGGCGAAAAAGTTCCTTCCGTCAAATCCCGCTGCGAACCGACGTTGGATATACGATGGCGTGAAATTACAACCTCTTAATTTCTTAACAGCGCTCAAAATAGGCCCTTTGAATTTGTATAATTCGATGAAAAAGGCTCGAGAGGGGGGCTGTTCAATTGAAGAAATGATCCCTGATAACAAAATCGCCGATGCTCTGACTCTTGGTATCGTGAATGACGTTGCGGCCAATGTAGACGCCGATTTCTTGTTTCCATCATTAACTAGATTTGGCCATGAACCCCCGCAAAAATGGTCTTCTATTAAGAGAAAAATGAAACGAACGTACCCCCTTTTTGTACCTAAAAGAGGATCTGTCGCATCTTTCGATGGAGGTATGGAAACTCTCGTAAATGAGTTAAAAATACAAATTGAAAAATTGCAAAATGTCAAGGTTATGCTGGATACAAGAATCGAAAATTCGCGACAGGCCGCGGATATTTGCAATGTCCCAGAAACATCAGTAATATGGGCGGCGCCGGCTATGGAAGACAGGTCGGTGAATAAGTTGTCCATATTCGTAGTAGGATATAGGGAAGCGGACGTCGATTCTGTAAGTGTAGGATACGGGACACTGATACCCAACTCAAATATCCCAATAAGCGGTATTCTTCATGAAAGCGATATTCACTCATCAAAAAGGGCGCCCGAAGGACACCGTCTATTCAGAATAATGGTCCCACATTCCAGATGGGATGGCGATCACAAAAAAATAATCGCTCACGTTAGAGAGCTGTTAACCAAAGCAGATCCGATACTGTTCGAGCATATAGGTGAACGAACAATCCCTGAGTACCCCCCTGGTTATCTGTCAGAAATATCTCAGAGTGAGGTTACACTCAATCGTGTTGGTTGGAATTTTTCAGGTGTATCGCTAACACACGTAATTGCTGAGGCGGAAAGAGTAGCAGATTTATTCTGAAATTAATGATAAGTCAGAAATCGATTTTAGTGCCAGTTAATGCTACAATGCCGGCATTCTGAAACGGAGACTGTAAGTTGTTCGTCTATTAGGCTAAGTTCTCTCAGATCAACATTCAGCTTCTGGATCAGCCTCTGACTCCTCTTCATACAAGCCTCAGGTAGTCTGATTACTGGAGCCGCTGCTATCATGGTTGCACTGGGTCTTTGAATACGCAGGTTTGAGATACAACCTCCTTCAGGCCGCCTCTATGAGGCGGCATACGTACGCGGGGGCGGCAGTGTTACTACTGTTGACCATCAGCCTTTCTGGCTGCGTATTCTGGGCCGATGAAGAATCATCAACTCCAATTGAAGAATCTCCCTATACCTCAATTTGGGAAAGGCACACCTTGGAATGGCAGATGGACGACTCAATGTCCTTTCTTCTAAATCCAGGACCTTACCGAGCATTGGAAGTTGCAGAAGCTTACATCGAAATAGACACCAGTGAGGTGTGGGAGACCGGCCCCTCTCAGTCAACAGTACACCTTTCTTATTGGCTACCAAACAATACCCTCGATGGAGAACAGGTACCTGTGATAGCAATCATCAGCCCTTACTTTGATTATGGCGCGCAAGGAAGCGAATCATCTCCAACAAATGTTGTAAGCGCTGGTCGTGGCGAATTCATATTCCAAAACTTCGTACCACATGGTTACGCTATGGCGCAAGTGGCAGTATTTGGTACAGAGGAATCCAGCGGATGTTTCGACTACAGAGGAGCCGGTGAAGGTTTGGGAATACACTCTGCCGTAGAGTGGTTGGGCAGTCAGAATTGGAGCAATGGTAATGTCGGATTATACGGGAAATCGTATGAAGGAGCGACGCAGTGGGAAGCAGCCGCAATCGGAAGCGAGTATCTGAAGACGATAGTGCCAGTTTCAGGAACTACAGCATTACACCCTCTTCTTTACAAAAACGGCAGTGCAGAGGCAAGAAGCCAAATTATGCACATGAACTATTTTTCAAGTACTGTAGACTACGATGAGGACGATTTTGATAATATATGTCCCGACATAGTAGAGGGAATATTTGCGGGACCTGTGACTTATATCGCAGGGGAAATGGATCCATATATGCAAAATTATTACGATGAGCGAAGCCATATTGACAAAGCATTTCTCAATTGGAATGGAAGCGTATACTGGGTCCAAGGAATGCAGGATTGGAATGTAGATCCACACCAGGTTTTTGGTGGCCCACCTGGGACTAATTGGTACCAAACCTATATTGATGCAGGATTCGAAGTTCGGGGGATGATGGGCCAATGGGGGCACCATTATCCAGACCAGATCAACAGTCACGAAGGCGTTGATCCCGGATATGGTTACGAAGCCCTAGCAAACATGACAAGATGGGATTGGGCACAGGACCTTTTCGAATGGTTCGAATACTATCTACAAGAAAGGGGTCCAAAGCCCTCTTTGAACGCTCAGATACAGAGGAATGACGGCCAGTGGAGGATCGAGGAGACATGGCCACCACTCGATACCGAACCGTTCACAGTCCAGTTGGGAAGTTGTTCATACGACGGCGTCTTCGTAGGAGGAGGTCCACCGGTAGTCGGTGGAGGCCAAACGATAACCATCGATTGCCCAAATATCAACCCAGATTTTGACATGCACATATCCGGTCTTGCGACCATACACCTAACGGCCGTCCCGACATTTGATGGGGGGCAAGTGTTCGTGGAGATGCAAGACGCCCAGACAGGCATGAGGGTGGGCCACGCAACGATGGATGTCAGGTACCATGCTGGCGGGAGTGAACCCCAGACAGTCACGCCGGGAAGTGCAGTCACGATGATGATGGAGTTTCAGGCGATAGACGCCATAATCCCTGCAGGAAACGGACTCCGCTTCTTCCTGACCGATACAGGAGAGGACTACTTGGCCCCTGCATGTGGGCCTGCATGCGTACTTCACGTCTTACCTTCGCTATCTGTGTTTGAAGCACCTCTTATTGATAGGGATGGCTCAAACGTCCTTATCACAGCTCAAAGAGATGATTGAATCGTCATATTTCCACCTGTTGGATCGCTAAGCAGACTTGCAGGCCCACCAGCCGGCATTTCGGAAAGAGGTCCGAATGGGCCACGAAGACTCGGCCCTACTGAAACAGTTCCAAAAATTCCCTCGTCAACAAGGTTGTGAGAAAGCCCAAACCACGGCCGACCATGCTGATCAACTAGAATATCAATGAAGTCTCCAAACCCTCCGCATCTATTGTAGCCACAGTCTGCAGTTGTGTCCAAAGGGTCTCCAAACTCGTTCACTTGGACAGTGGTTATTAGCGGATTATCTGAGAAGGCATCTGTAATGATGGAAATATAACCATTCCAGGTATCATTACCTGAGTCGCCGAGGTAAGCCAAGGCAACGCGACCTTCCCCACCGGCTGCAATCGCTGGAAAACCTGTGCCTTCGAGATAAGTTGGCGGGGCTACCATTAATGGTTCAGACCATGAATCCCCCTCATCTCTTGAGTATGAATAGTAGGGCATGTTATCGAATCCCATCCACATTGCATGTAGGTTATTTTCATCATCTGGATGGACTTGTGCTTCTTCGAAGTTCCAGGTATCCGCAGTTCCAGTAGTCTCTGTTGGAAGAGGATGCTCAGTCCAAGTAATGCCACCATCTGTAGTTCGATAAATCGAATACCCTTCTCCATCACATCCGGGATTTCCACGATACAAATTTCCATCATTTGCACCAATCATATGGCCAGTCAATCCTCCACTGTTGCAGTTTAATGGAGAGCCAGGAACCTGTTGAGTCCAAGTTAGACCACCATCAAAACTTGAAGAACAAAGTGGTGATTGCCAATTACCGTTAATACAGAATACCCAGGTTGTGGGGTGTAGTGGAGCAGGATATGGAGATGAGGCAATTGTTTGATGATCCTGAATCGAGGTGCCTGTGGCTACAGTCGGAGGACTCCAACTCTGTCCTTCGTTATCCGACCATTCAACAGTCATTCCAAGAAGAGCGTGCATATCGAATTTCATAATTCGATCAGTCCATGGATCAACGTAGACATAAGGATCATTTGAGTTTGCAACCGGAACTGTTGGAGGATTGTAAACATCGGTGCAATCGTACTCAACAGACCCAACCATCCCGATTAAACCCGAGCAGCGAACAATTGCAGTAGAACCAGCATCTCCATTACCCCAGCTTGTGATGTATAGATTGTCTTCTGAGGTAATTCCGATAGTCGGCTCAAAGGTCGACATACCAATTCCGTAGTAAGTCCCAGCACTACATATGGGGATATTATGGCCTACCAGTGCTTCACTTTCGTTGAAGACAGTTGAAGTATTTACAGCGTCAGTGGCGTTCGCAAAATGATACCAAACATTTCGGGGAATACCATCAGGACAAAGGCCATCAAACACACTATCTGGCTCCTCAGGAGCCGCCTCATCTCCTCCAAAGCAGCCCGAAAGTATTGGCGCTAATATCAGCACCACCAAGGCTACAACACCCGTTCGCACGAAATACCGTAATCCGAACCATACTTGATTTGAACGGTGCTATTGGTCAGGCTCGTAATGGGGGTTTGTTGAAATTCAATTACTATTCCGACACGAATATGCGATTCAATGCACTGCTCATGGTGGCACTTATTGCTTCAATGTCAGGATCTATTGCTTACACGAGCAATAGTGTTCAAATTGACAAATCAAAAATGAGCAATGAATTAATTTCAGAATTGGATTCGTTGGAAGAAATAGAGGTGATTATTCAATTCACCGAAGAGCAGGATAGTTCGGTTTGGAACTCTTTGGAGTCTCTGGGAATCGAAATGATTTCTGAAATGTCGGTTCTAAATGGCGGCTTAATCGTCGGTAATCCTGCAGAAATCTCTAGGCTTTCGACATTTTCAATCGTTCAACATATGGAGCTTAACGTTCCGATTGAACACTTCTATCTTCCAGGAGATCAAGAAGACACAGAATCAATGATGCATGAAACTGTGAGGTGGGTAAATGCCAGCTTAGCTTGGCACCGAGCCATAATTGGAACAGATGGCATTCTCAAAACAGAACCAGACCTTTCCTTGAAAGAGTATGATGGCGAAGGCGCGACTGCGGTGGATCTTGATACGGGAATTGACGGTGAACATCCTGATTTCGACTGCGGTGAACCGTGGACTGGGGAGAAACTAATCTGGTCTGCTAAATGGACAGGTCTTGCATGGGTCGACGCTCCAAATTGTAACTCAGACACATCTAGCGGACACGGTACGCACGTGGGCGGGACGATAGCAGGAAATGGTGACGCTTCAGGCGGTAGAAGGTTAGGTACTGCAAAAGGCGCTACAATTGTAGCACTAGGAACAGGCGACGGGGCCTCTATTTTTGCTGCAGTAGAAGGCCTTGAATGGACTTACCAACATAGCAGACCCGGATTGAATGATTACAACATTCGAGTGGTATCTAATTCTTGGGGAACTAATGGAGATTACAACCCTTCGAATGCGGTAACTCTACTAACGGATATGTTGACTTACGAAAACGATGTTGCAGTAATTTTCGCTGCTTCAAACAGCGGAGGTAATGGAGATGAATCAGAAAGTGATTTGAGAACTAACGTATACGCAAACACACCTTCTGCGATATCTGTAGCGGCGCTTACTCACGAAGGTGACGCAGTAACCTCATTCTCTAGTAGAGGTTGGAAAACCCAGCAACATACATGGCCGGATATAGGAGCTCCTGGAAGAAATATCTGGGCAACAGCACCTAGAGCAACGGCAATCGACGCCTCTACGCGGACTCAAGGCGATTTGTACTACATGGCCATCTCCGGCACTAGCATGGCAACACCTCACATTGGAGGTATTGCTACTCTCTTACTCGCAGCAGCCCCTTCATTGGGTACTGCTGATTATCAATTAGAGGATCATGATGAATTAGACAGTCTATATTTCGATGAACCTGCAAAGGGCATACAATTCGAGGATTGGGAAACTAGAAACGAATCAAGAGTACACGAAATCGAACTAATTCTCGAACTCACCTCTCATTATTCAATCGTTAAAAACTCCTGTGAAGAAGGAAATGATGACGATACTTGTGATAATATTCCCGAAGATTGCTATCTTTCAGAAAACACAAACAGATGTCATGATTGGAGGGTCGGCCATGGGCTTGTGGACACAGATAGGGCCTTGGCCCTTGCAAGAACCCTACAAATCATGCGAGACCCAGATGAAGATGGATTCTTAGATTATCCAGAGGCTACAGTTTGGGACGCTTACGAACATTATGAGGGAATAATGGACACAAAGGGACTAGTTCTAAGCACAGACCAACTTAGACATGCTTGGAAAGGCGAATGGAGCCATTTCAACAATGGCCCTACCAGCACGTTTGGAACCTATGCAACGGATGATAGGCACTATGTTTGGGTTCCAAACGGGACATACGAAATGCAAATTGCATTCAGCTCTCTTGATTGGGATACCGACACCGCTCAAGTCGCCCAAATCAGGCCAAATGTAGATCTTGGCTCTGATGGAAATGATGATGCCCAAGGCCAAGGAACTCTTGTTGGCGACACGATTTACATCGTATTAGAAATCCAGCCAGAACATTGGAATCAATGGACAGAGTTCGATGTTACAGGAACAGCAATATCTCTTCCTATCACAGGAATTTTGACCGGTTCAGAATTTATGGAACCTAGAGTTCCATACACATTTGATGTCTTACTCACTCTTGATGTTAGCCAAGAACGGATATTCGAGGTTCCACTACGATTTGACGGTTATTCTGATTTAGACCCCGCACCTCCTTCCGATTTCTTCGATGAAGAATCATCATTCGATTTGATTATGGTTAGACCTGTCTACGATGAGAGTAAGATACCGGCGTATTCCGCAGACAATTCACCATTGAGCGAGCAATCATCACCAATGTTCCTAATTTTTGGTATTTCTATCGGCTTTATTTTACTAATTATTCTAGTTGCTACAACTTTCTGGATGAGAACTAAACAGAAAGAAATCGTTGAAGCAGAACTCGAACCAATGGATTCAGAAGACTAATCCCATTCATTTTCAAGAATTGGGGGCATCGTATCAAGAATCGATTGCAGAGGAGTAATCCATTCCATACTCAGATCATTTTCAGCAGGGGAAGCATCCCAGTAGAGTTTCTTTCGGAGATGCCTTCTAGCCCATGAAACATCGATTTTTGGGTGGAAAAATGCTGCAATAATTGCTAGCCAATAAGGCGCCTCCCAAGTAGCCCACTTTCTTTTAGGATGTGCCACTTTGAGAGATTTTGCAATATCATTCATCATCATATCGCCCGATACAGTTAGGTAGCGCCCCATGTCTTCGCCTTCGGTCAAGGCTCTAACATGAGCTTCCGCTACGTCCCTAACGTCAACGATGTTGATTTGCATCGGCAGATTGAGAGGAACCTCTCTTCGAACAATCGCCATTAGAATCGCAAGAGAGCCTCGCAGATGCCGCGGAGACATAGGCGGGCCGAACACCATACACGGATGAATAGTAACCAATCTCGGCCGAGTTTCTTCATCTAGAGAGGAATGCCAATCTCTAATCAAGCGCTCAGCACTAACCTTTGCTAGGCCGTACGGATTCTCTTCTAGGGTTGCATCATCGGCCCAAGTGTCAGTGGTTAGTACAGTACCATCCTTCCAATCCATTGGCCTGATTGCAGCCGTCGAAGAGGTGTGCACAATTCGCTTGATTGTATCTGATTTCTCAACAGCCGAAATCACATTTTGAGTGCCAATAACGCTTGGGTCGACAATTTTTCTTTGTGGGTCCCTTGACCTAACCACTACGGTCGCCGCAGTGTGGATTAAGTCACTACACCCTGCAATTGCAGCATCAACAGAATCAGGGTTGAAAAGATCCATCTCGACTACTTCCAAACCACCTCCTTCTGCGATTGGAAGATTCCGTAAATGGTCCATACGCCCTGGATCAGCAACATCTCGAACTGTAGCCCTGACCTTCTCGCCACGAGCGAGTAAATTTGCTACTACGTGACTACCAATATATCCCGAAGCCCCGGTGACTACAGTTACCATTGATTCGGGATAAGCAACCCGTCTTCAATACTAACTTAGGCTAAATCATCAGTTAATTGCTCTAATAACTCGTCTAATTCATCTTCATCAGGCATCAAAGCAGCCGCTTCTTGAGCGGCGAACAAAGCCGAAGTAGTTCTTCCCATTTCCAGATGCGCTCTTGCTAAATTTGCCCAAGCGGCCCCTCTTTCACAATAATTCACAGAATTGATTGCTCCGCGGAACCATTTGATTGCCATTTCAGCTTGTCCACGTTGTAGAAGAGACTCTCCGATTTCATTCCAAGAGCCACCATAGTTAGGATTTGTCTCAATGGCTAGCCGTTGCCAGGCCAAGCCATCTTCTTCATCTTCAGCAAAGGTCATTCCAAGATAGCATGCAGCTTCCGGCGAAGGACTGAGTTGGAAAGAGGAGCCATGATGTTCAGCAGCAATACGCAGGATCCCTAATCTCTGTAGAACATTACCCATACGGAACAAATCTTGAGCCAGCGCTTCTCTGATATCAACTCCAAAACCCTCGCTTTCAGTCGTAGCTGAAACCTCTGTCCACACTTCTTCAATCATATCCAATAACGCTGCAGGACCGAGTCGATCCCGTGTAGGCTCATCATTAGCATGCATCCAAGCAGAGTTTACAGAGGTGGTTTTAGGCTCCGGTAGGCTAGAACTTTCAATGAATGGAGCCAAATCACAAAGCGACTGCGCAACCTCATCTTGAATCATATCTACATTCCAAATTGCTAACCATTGAGATTGGAATTCACCTTCAGCTTGCCTTGTAATTGTCTGTAATACAGTTCCAGTACTTTCTCCGATTGCAGCTACAGCAATGCCGTCGAATGACAACCTCATCAACAACCCCACAGGCACTCTTGGCAAACCCCCACTAACCAGAATCTTGTCCCATCCATCCTCAGGGGTTCCTTTGTAGATATCCTCGACTCCACACCATTCGATTTGACATCCACATGCATCAGCTACGATATCTAAACGAAGCTCGTTCCAACGGCGTTGTAATTCCACTCGTCTTGTCTCATCAATTTCGATAATTCTTAATCTCGAAACTCCCATCTGCATCAATATTTCAGTCCACCAATTTCCACGCGGCGCAACCAACATCACAGAATCATCGCGTTCAATTTCTAACATCTGAATAACTTGAGCAGTCTCATAAATTCCAGGGAGCAAAGAGTTAGGCGCATCTACATCCGACCACCAAGGTAAGCGTAGGGCACTTGCATCGATGTTAACAAAATCAGGATCGGTTGGTAAGGGGAGTGCGTGTATTCCACGAGGCGACCGTAGGAGGACATCTCGTAGCCTATCGTCTTCTATGGCTCCCATCAAGACAAGGCGTTCCACGGCCTCGGCGTGAGGGGCTAAACTTGGCCAAGTTCTGACAAGAGGGAGTGAATTCAAATCGCAGTCCGAACCGTCCTGAACGCTCCAGTCCCTTTCCACGCTATTTAGTTGTGTAACTAAGCCTATTGAAACCCACGCCTAAACGATACCCAAAAGCATCATTTTCTAACCTTCTAGAATAGCGGGTATGACTAACAACTGCGATAACAAAGTTCTGCTACGGAACTGACAACTAAACTAGGATTCTGTGGAGCGGAATCTAGGTCTTTGCGAGTGGCTTCACCAGACAGAACCAATATCCCGTGTACCCCTGCTCTATCGGCCATTTCCATATCTGTATACAATCTATCTCCTACCATCGCGCACTCATCAGGAGAGAGGCCAAGCTCCTCCACTTTGTGCAGAATCATTCCAGCATTCGGTTTCCCTGCTACATGCATAGCGGATCTTCCAGTAGTAGCTTCAAACAATGCCATGTATGCGCCAGTGTCGGGCAACCCACCATCAGGAGATGGGCAAACCATATCTGGGTGACTCACTACCAAAGGAACTCCGCGATGCATTAGTATGCTGGCCGTGCTTAGTTTCTCGTAAGTTATCTCAGTATCATAACCAAGAACGACATACTGAGGATTAGTTGATTTTGTCTCAATACCAGAATCTTGCAACATATCTTGCATACCTTCGGTTCCAACGAGGTAGGTTTCTTTCACTCCTTCTTTCTCTAACCAAGAAAGTAAGTCATGGGTCGAAAGTAGAACATCATCTTCTGTTGCTGGTATATCCATAGCATGCAATTTAGTGACATATTGTTTCACGGATCGACTTGAATTATTTGACAAGAAAAAACGTTTGATTCCCGCCTCGTCAAGCCGTGATAGAAAATCTAACGACCCCTCAATCAAATTATCTCCGAGATAGATGGTGCCATCAAGGTCAAGAAAAATCGCTTTAATTCCTGCAAGTGTTTTGTCTAATGTCATGAAATCACTTCAAGGTAGGACGATTGTTTTGAACAGGAACCAAGGGTTCCATAGCTCAGTTTGGGCTTCTTTACTGGCAATCATTTCAGACATTATTGTCCCAATCTCTTTCTTTCGATTTGCTTTGTTGATGAACCAATTTGTCAATCTTTTCCATTTCATCATCTTCTGCAAGGTTTTTGAATTGGACAATTCTTTTCCTAGAATGTCCCATAATTCCTCCATATATGCTTCAGCGGCTTGAGCGGTAAACCCATCAACGTGGAGATTCTTGTCAAAGTGCTTACTTGTTAGTTTTGCAGATAGAAGAGCATTACCAATCCCTTCCCCGCTAAATGGGTCGACTAGGCTGGCAGCATCTCCAACAGTCATAGCACCAGCCATAGCTCCTCTTCGAGGTTGATGAGATGGAGGATTTTTCCTAGGGGAGCCGAATGGTAATTGCCATCCCTTTGCAGACCCAGCAATCATTGTTGAATTCGCGAACCTATCTTTGAATCTCGGATGTTCTCGAATCAACCATTGTTGGGTTTTCCTCAAACCTCTCCAATTACCTTTCTTTTTGGCCTTCCTTTCCTCGGAAATAAGCATACCAATTCCAACGTTTACAATGCCATTTCCAACAGGGAAGAGCCAGAAATACCCAGGAATCACCTCATCTACAAAGTGAATTTCAATCTGGCCTTCGTTTCCTTCCAAACCCTCAACGTTATCCCAATATTCTCGGTATCCTCCACAGAAATGGTCGTCATCCCTGTGAGGTTCGTCAAATACGTCAAGAGTTATAGTTCTGGATACGGGGCAATTGTAGCCACCTGCTCCTATTGTTAGCGCAGCACTAAATTGCAATTCTTGTGGATCACTCTTTCCAAAATTACCCCTAACTCCTGTTATTCGAGCATTAATTCCTTCGCCTTCGACATCAACATCTGTTACATTGAATCCTTGCATCACGGAGCCACCGTTCTTCCGAACTATTTCTTGGCATTTGTGAAACATTAGATAATCAAATTGTTCTCTGGGTAGGGAATAACCCGATTGCAATCCTTGCTTTTCGTAAGCTTCCTTAGGTAACATCACTCGCACTTCAGCACCATTCGCACTTCCGAATAAGATTGAATCAACAACGTAATGAGGAGATTCATCAATTAGATCTAGAACGCCTAACTCTTTTGCGTGTGAAAGGGATTTTCCGCCAACTGCATCTCCGCAGGTTTTGTCTCTTGGCCATACTCCTTTCTCAATTAGAAGTACCCTACAACCATTCAATGCATTGTACGCGGCAGCAGCTGAACCACCAGGCCCCCCGCCAACAACAATGACGTCAAATTGGGCTCCATTTTCAGGAATTTCCCCCGTCTCAATCGGCTGGCTATAGTCCAACACCGTGCTCCCTCAGGTAGGGCCTAACGTCGTCAGGCATTCAAACTTCACCATCTAATTGATTGCCGTGTACCCCTGCCGAAATACATGGAAGGAACCATATGCGAAATTCAAACAACGCTCCCTGGCGATTGGATAGATGCTATGGTGGGCGAGTGGTGCTTCCTTCTAGTAGACAAAGGGTTGACAAAATGTATTCATCGATCAAGGATAGCTTCTACATACTCTTGGCAAGGAGAAATTGTAAGTGAAGGAGAATGGCATATACAGTGCAAAGTGAGCCCAGCAAAGAAGCAGGCATTGATTGAGGAAATCAAATTAATCCATCCTTATGATTTACCGATGATTCTTGTAACTCAAGCCGAATCCACAGCTGAATATGCCGATTGGATTAATCGAGAATAAGACAGGTATTTTTTCATAAGCATCAGCGTTCACTTGATTTGCTGACTCTATGTCCGAGGGTCATGAACGAGAAACACTCGGACAAGGAGTTCGCTACGCGAGCAGTATGGTCAGGCACTCAAAATATAGAGGGGGCAGCGGTAACTCCAATTTTCAATACAGCAACATATCAACTCACAGACGAGCGGTATGCTGGTTGGGCCGCGGGGGCTCAGCACACTGCACTTTACTCCCGACTTTCCAGTATCAACTCCGAAGGAGTTGCAATGAAAGTTGCCCAACTTGAAGGCGCTGAGGATGGGGAGACCTTTGCCAGCGGGATGTCAGCAATATCAACGACTCTCATGTCATTGCTATCTAGTGGAGATCACATGGTAGCAAGTGCAGACTGTTATGGCGGCTCTTACGGTTTGATGACTGAGGACTTGCCTAGATTTGGCATTGAAGTTACAATGGCAGATATGAGAGACCCGGCATCTTATGAGGCAGCAATTCAAGAAAATACTAAGATTCTATATGTTGAAACAATCACTAATCCAGTAATCAAAGTCTGTGATTTAGAAGCCATGGCCTCCTTAGCAAAGAAGCACAATTTGATTTGTATTGTTGACAATACATTTGCAACTCCGTGGGCTTGCAACCCAATCGATTTAGGATTTGATTTAGTTATTCATTCAGGAACCAAATATCTTGGTGGGCATTCGGATTTAATCGCAGGAATAGTAGTTGGTAGAAAGGACCTCGTTGCAGAGATTTTCCCTCGAAAGGTCCACTTCGGCGGAGCGGCTGACCCACATATGTGCTACTTGCTTGAAAGAGGTATGAGAACCCTTCATGCGAGAATGCCAATTCACACCTCAAACTCGGCAGAATTAGCCAGACGGCTTGAGGCGCACGATATGATAGAACACGTCAATCACCCAAGTCTTCCAAGTAGCCCAGATTATGAAGTCGCTCAGAGAATCGTTCCGAAAGGAACAGGGATGATTTCTTTCGTCGTGAAAGGCGGAGATGAAGCAGCCCTGAAATTCATGAGAAGCCTAGAGATTATCTTCGAGGCAACAAGCCTGGGTGGGGTTGAGAGCTTGGTTGAATGTCCATTCAATTCCAGTCACATGTTTGTCCCTGAAGACGTCAGAAATCAAGCAGGAATAGTACCCGGCTTTGTGAGAATGAGCGTCGGTATTGAGGATGTTGAAGATCTTTGGAACGACATCTCATCTGCACTTGCAGAAACAGAACAACATCTTGAAACACTGGCTTGAGGTGTGGGCTTGAATGAAGCAGATTTCGTTGCTCTGCTAGTTTTCATAGTGCCGATGTGTTTCACCCCAGGCCCAAACAATCTACTCTGCGCTGCCCATGGTTCGCAACATGGTTTTCGTGCAACAATTCCAATGACTCTCGGAATGTTAGTCGGATGGTCTAGTTTGGGTGTGGCAGTAGGTCTCGGAACGGTCTACATAGAAGAAAATCAAGAAATTTTTCAGGCATTAACTTGGGTAGGTGCGGCATACATCGCTTACCTAGGGTGGAACGTTGCAACCTCCAATCCAAAATTGGAAGAATCCGAGGAAACCGAGCGACTTGGCTTCAAAACGGGACTAATTATACAAATTGTGAACGGCAAAGCTTGGATCCATTTCCTCGTAATGATGACGAGTTGGGGGCTACTCTTTGGCAGCGGCGTATCAGGAAAGATTCTGCTAGTTGCAATCAATGCCGCCATTGGTTATCCAGCGGTTCTGACTTGGGCAGCATTTGGCATGGGATTAAGCAAAATTTTCTCTTCTCCGGGAAAAGCTAGAATATTGAATGGAGTACTAGGTTCATCCCTAATTATAGTAGCATTTTGGGTTGCTCTTCCTCATTAAGCAGACCACTGGCTACCAGAGACTTCGGCCAACCAATTCATTGAATTTACATAGTCTTCTTTTGCATCTAGAACATCTTTGTTGAGCAAGGAATCTGCAGCATCCCAAAGAGCAGTCATTGCAGGAACCCAATCGCCGCCTTTGTCTCTACTCGCTTCATCAAATCTCCACGCGTCAGATTCCGTTCGATCGTGTACATTCAACCAAGCCCATCCCATTGCAGAATCTAGGCCCTTTGCCTTTCTACACATTGCAACCGTGGAAGCAACACCGTCTTCTGCCGCTTTTCTAATCAGAGACTCAGCAAAATCAAGCGGTGAAGGTAAAGCTCCCTCATCCCAAGGCAACCTCTCGAGTTTTCTTGCTGAGGATATAGAGTCGTTGAGTTCTCTGAGAAAAGCCCCAAATCCTTGCTTTCTCTTTGCCTGCTTCTCATGAATTTTTTCAGCCTCTTCTCCTTCAAGGCCAAACATAGATTGTAGAATTAACATTCCATTATCCTCCCAAAGGGAAACTAAAACTGGATGACATGAACTATCCTCGAATCTAACCACATCAGTTTCAGATTCTAAAACAACTCCGTCTGAACGTACCAAAACACCCCCCTCAATTTCATCCAAGACGATTCCAATGGCTTGCTTTTCATCTTCGGTACCTTGCATATGAGAGAGGAATTCCTCACGAGCATCAACATCAAACCAATTATTCCCTGTGATGTAGCCTTCTTCGATGGAATTCAAAATAGCATTTCTACAGGATCGCGCCAACTTTTCATCCGTAAGTGCCAGATTCATCCAAGCGAGTAACACCTCGTCAAGATTCTCTCGCGCTTCAGTAGGTAATTCTCGATCACTCGGCCAACCAGCCGGCCTCCACATCCAATCCGCCTCAGTCACTGCAGACATCTTGGGCGGCATCATACCAAGGGCAATCGAGGGAACGAAGGGATCCTCGCCAGTTTTCGCCAATGCCGCACCATTAATCCCGACCTTAACATCATTAAATTCGAGTTTCAACCAACCTGCATCTGTGAATTCGTCATTTTCGATAATTTCCTTTTCTAGGCCTTTTGAGAACCTTATTTCTTCACCATTCAAGTCTATACTTGATTTTCTCAAACTTTCATCTATCCATGCCGCTGGTGCTCTAGGCTCTAGGCCAGAACATACGAACCCTCCATCCCATGAAAAGAACCACCATCCGGCTTTGGCATGGTCATCCCAAACCAACAATCGAAGACGGGGGTGGGTAAAATTCTGGATTCCTACCATGTGGGATTGTTTACCATTCCCTCTTCGAATAAAACTTGAAGCCCCATAAATTGGGCTGTTGTAAACAGATACGGTAGAGGTGTCAGCCTCTCCAGCAGCTAGTAAACTACCCGCCAACGCTCTGCCAACAACATCTCCTCTTCGCTTAACCATTCTTTTACTGAGCCATCTACGGTCATGGCGTTTTTTTGAAATGGCATCAATATCTTTCATCGTAGCAGCCAGCATATCTCTACGAGGTTTTCCCAACTCACATTCAAGATCCGGTACGAAAATCTCAGGATCGTCCAATAAAGTCTCTAAATTTCTGTCAATTCTCTGCTGAATCTGCTTCGAGGCCTTCTTTATTCCTCGAACACGAACCTTCCTCTTTCGATTCTTATCCCCAGGGAATCGAACCTCGGCTGGTGGTCGTGCCATGATGTCTCCACTCCATTCCCCGCTTCATGCTTGGTGTTGCCTACGCTCGTAAGCTTCCTGCTCTAATCCCGCAAATTCAGCGGGTAAAATGAAACAATGTATTCTGCCACTATCCAATCCTGCTAATTCCTGTAAATTTCCAGAAACAACTCTTTGGTCGGGCGTTCCAAGGTCGCTGAGAAGGATAGCGTCCCAATTTGCAATTGCTGTAGTCATGCTTTGACGAACATTTCCTTCAAGTTCCACGAGTTTCTCAAACATCGCCTGCAGGATTTCAACGGCTTGTTTTGGTTGCATAGGAGTTGGTTTGTCTATTCCCATGCCTGTCGGATCTAAATCTAACAAAACCAAAGTATGCAAATTGTTGGCATAATTCGAATCTATCATCTCTAGTGGGGAGGTAGGGAGGTAGTCCCCATAGGCGAAGGGAAGCGTCACTTGTCTTCCGAACCGATAGGACTGTAGACCGGATAATGAAATTGCCAGAGAAGTGGCAGAAAGACCCGGAATAATCGAGAAATCGATACCTTCCTCGGCACAATGAGATTCTAAATCGATATGAGTAGTAGCTTGCATAGGGTCTCCAACGACCAATAACGCTACTGAATTTTTCTTCGCCAATGAAAGAATTTCTTTTGGCTCTTCGACCATGGGTCGCATAGCCATCTTCCAACCACCAATTACACCCTCTAAACGAGCTTCTTGGTCATGGGGAAGAGTGGCAGTGTATCCTTCTAGGAATCGATAATCACAGGCTCGAGCATGTTCAATCGCATCAGCCGTCATCAACCCAAGATCACCAGGCCCAAGCCCGATTAGCCAGAGGCCGGGAGGGAGTCCGCCATCCGTCATGGTGAAGCGGGGGTGTACCTGCCCGTCATCAATATGATGCGCCACTTGGTCGTACCAAATCGGGAAGTCGAAGCCGTTTTGGGCCATATTCGCGCTCGCGGTTGGGGCAGTTTGAGCCATCGTGTATTCTCCAGTGAAGATGGCTATTCTCGACTGATACCGTTAGATCCAGGGGCGCCCTTGGAACTTCCCACAACCCTCGAATATCCCATAGAGATGCACGAGGGATTGCCCGATGAAAAAATGGAAACGAATTGGCTTACATTGCTCTCATCTGAAATTGGCGAAGGAATTATTGAGAAAAAAGGAGAAGCATGGCCCTCAAATCATGAATTTATTGGCGATTTGATGATTGTCCGTATAGACGAAGAGGTATCCGAATACACGGACTCTATTGCTAGAGCCAAACTTGGTGCACACCCTCACATTCGCTTACTTTTAGCAGATGATGGTGTTGAGGGAGAATTTAGAATTAGGCAACTTAGGCCAATAGGCGTAAGACTTTCAGATAGAATATTGACCGGTCCAACACTTGAATTTGCCCCCTCAGAACTCCTTACTACAGAGGTTGCAATTAAAGAAAGTGGGCGAGTAATCCGATGCGACCCAGTACGTGCATATTTCTCAACTAAATTACAAACAGAAAGACTCGAAACCCTAGCCTTAGCCAAAGAATTACGAGAAGAACTCGCTCGACCGTTGAGGATAGCCGATCCATTTTGTGGGGTGGGCCCCGCGCTTGCGACTTTACTCGGAGAATCAAATTTGGTCTCCGATTTACTTGCCACCGACCTCAACCCTAACGCAATCGAATTGTTAATGACAAATTTGTCTAAATGGGATAGAAGGCCATATCCAGAGGGGGCAATTGAACTCCAACAAGTTCACGAAAACCGCCTGGTCGGCTTGGCAGATGCACTAACTTTGTCCGAGAACCAGGAAATTACTGGAAAATGGGATCTAGTATTAGTCAACTTACCTCATCGTACGATAGAATTCCTACCTGCGATTATTCCGCTATTGGACCGAAGTTCTCCTTCAATGATTAGAGGCAGAGTGATTGTAGAGGAATCAGAAATTGAGCAGGCAAATCAAACCATTCGCGCTATGCTTCCAAATTTGATGCCTGACAAACCACAACCATCTTTGAAAATAAAGCGAGATTACAGTTCTTCACTACGACTTTGTTCGTTTGAAGCATGGGTTAGTGAGGAGGTAAGGAATTGAAAAATATCCTTTTTGACTTGGCCGAGATGACCAAGAAACATCCCAATAAGACTGCTTTCATTTTTCTAAATAAAGACCCCAAATCCACTGAAGCAAATCAAATCAGTTTCAAAGAATTAGATGAAAAAAGCAGTAGAGCCGCAACACTTCTTTCATGTGAGGGATTTCATGATGGAATAGTAACAATAGTGCTTGCCAAGCCTAGTATCGATTTTGTAATCCTCCTTTATGGTATGCTGAAAACCGGAGCCGTCCCTCTGTTACTCCCGAGCCTTAATATCCGTACAAAATTTGGTAGGGAGGAGCTGAGAAAAATTCTCAAAAGAGCAAATCCAAGAGGCATTATTGGAAACAAATTCAGTATCCTTGTAAGCCAATTTCTATTTCTAAAGAAGAAGCCAGAAAAGAAACTAATCTTCTCGAAATTAAAGCAATTCTATTCGGATGATTCCAATCCAAATTCATTCAATATCAATTCGGATATGGATTGGGCGGAATCAGCTGCATTTGTCAAATATACAACCGGCACTACTGGGCCAGCAAAAGGCGTAATTTATACTCACAGAATGTTACATTCACATCTTCAAGCACTAAGGTCTGAAGGAATCAACGATCAAGATGTATTCTATGGTAGAGGCGGGACTCTAATCGTGAATCCACTTATCGGATCATCATCTGTTTTGAACATGTCTTCACCTAAACACACCGCTGGGCTTGATATTGTTTCTATCAGCAAAAAATGGAGCGTAACTACCGCAATTCTATCTCCTCCCACAGCAATAAATCTTGCCGATTACATATTAAAAAAAGAGAGCCAGAATGCCGACAAAATGTTACCTTCAGTCAAGAGATTGTACGTGGGAGGGGAGTCTGTATCTGCACAGGTTGCTGAAATTATAGAACCCCATTTGTCCGATGATTCTCCATCAGAAGGCGGCTTTAATTCGGTTTATGGGGCTACAGAAGGATTTCCGTTGTGTTATGCCTCTTCTTCAATATTGTCAGAAACTCACGAACAAACAGCTTCTGGAATGGGATTTTGTCTTGGTAACGAGGTCGGAGAAATCGACTTGAGAATATTATCTTACAGTGAATCAGAAGACTTTCGTGATATTCCGCCCGTGAAGAATCAGGCCCCCATTTCCAAATTACCAATCGGAGAGATTTCGGTAAATGGCCCGGTGGTTTATTCGAGCCTAATCGGTCAAGACGAGGACCTTTTTGGGGGTCCGATTTCGTGGGCTATCAGTAAAAAAGACGGCACTAGATGGCATAGAACTGGCGATTTGGGATATAGAGATCAAGAGGGTCGTGTTTGGATTGTTGGCAGAAAATCCCATTCAGTAAATTTACCCAACGGGCTCTTTTTACACACAAAACCCGTTGAAGAATTTTTCAATTCCAGACTCGGAATTAGAACCGCTATAGTTCAAGGATTAGATAATCAAAAACCGATACTAATTGTAGAAAAATCTGTGATAAACTGGCCGGAGATGAGAACTTCGTTGAAGAATGAATTGAGCGATTTTTCACAATCTTTTGGAGAGAAATTGAATTTGGAATTCATCCATTACGGCAAATCATTTCCTGTAGATTCTGGCCATGAGGCAAAAATAGAGAGAGAAAAACTCAATGTTTGGGCGATTAGAAAACTAAAAAATAACCGAAGATGACCCCTTGCTATGAAAATCGACCCAAAGAGCCGACCAGTGCAAATTGCAGTAGCTCTGATGATTGTACTTCCTACAGTCTATCTTGGTCTAGGATATGTTATCGCATCACAAGCAATAGCCGCAAAACCCGGTTGTTATGTTTGGGAGGATAATCACCCCGATTCCTGGACATCATTCGATGATTGGGAATCTTTTGGCACCGGAGAAGTTGCGGAAAAGAGAGTATCAATTAGACAAAATTTCGATGCCACCCCATACCAAATGGAATCGTATGAAAATGCAAGCTTTCCTCCCAGAGGAGACGACCAGTCGATTACCCTCAGGGGATGGTATGTCGAAGTCGATCCCCAAGCACCAGTGGTTATCCTGACTCACGGAATGCCATCTAACGGCAATTGCAAACCAGAAATGCTACTTATGCAAGCCTTCCTTGCCGAGGGTGGTATCAATTCACTTTCCTTCAGTTTGAGGAATTACGGACACAGCGACCATGTCAGCGACTACATTGCGGTCGGACAGGTAGAGTATGTCGATATTCTTGGAGCATATGATTGGCTAATTGATTCCAAAGGATACCAAGCCGGAGAAGTAGGATTAGTCGGAATCTCACTTGGAGGAACGGCAGCCTTTGCCTTTGAGGACGAACCAGGTATAGCAGCGATGTGGCTCGATAGCGCAGTGCTAGACTTCCCACTTGTTGTGCGAAACGAATTGGGAAGGATGGGCTTCCCAACCTTCCTTAGTGGAGCAGCAATAACTGTTGGAGGTTGGATGGCAGGCGCGGACCTAGATGGACGAAATCCAATCCATGCTGCCGACTCTGCAGGAGATCGTCCAGTTTTCCTTACTCACGGACTCGAGGATACCAGAGTGTCTGTTGAACACGCCGAACGATTTGAGGAGAGAATGATTGAGAATGGTGGTAATGTCGAAACTTGGTATGTCGAAGACAGAGCACATGTCGATGCGATGTGGAGCGATTCCGAAGAATACGAAAATCGCCTGACTTCATTCTTCCAAGGCGCATTTGGTATGTAATTCCATGATGCCGGCAATCAACTTAAGCCGAGCAACCGTTTTCAACACCCATAATTGATGGAGTTGATTGAATGCTCGACCGATTTATCGTTGACGGACTGTTCGGTGTATTTGTGGAAGTCGTATAGTAAAAACCCGAAAATCAGTATTTATTTCATTATAGCAATCTTGTTAATTATGAATTCCCAGAGTTGATAGAATGGTAGTTTTTGAAATAATTGCTGAAGCATGTTGCTCGTTTTTGTTCTATCCCGCGGTGGAAGCAGTGAGAAAGGATTTGAAAGGAAAACCAGAAGAATCCGAATTTGTTTCAAGTAAGAAAATTTGTTCGTATCAAGGTTGTAATGCTATGAGGCATGAAGAATCGATATATTGTTTGAGGCACAAACCAAGCAAGGAATCCAAAGAAGAAACTCAGCAAGAAGAAAACTGGTGGTCAGACGAGAATTAGTGGCGCCCCGACCGGGATTTGAACCCGGGTCGAAGCCTCGACAGGGCTTCATGATAGGCCACTACACCATCGGGG
>Ga0163110_10000353_pt1 | contig 21112 bp, 23 predicted proteins | sample CRUFie1St17metaG_FD_108703 | JGI IMG/M metagenome (GOLD analysis project Ga0163110, IMG submission 108703) | Marine microbial communities from the Costa Rica Dome - CRUD Field 142mm St17 metaG | ecosystem: Environmental > Aquatic > Marine > Oceanic > Photic zone | place: Costa Rica: the Eastern...
TATTGACGCCTTGAAAATTGTGGCAAATGGAGTTAACGCCATGAAAAGTCATGACCGATCTACAATAGTTGTAACTCATTACCAAAGATTGTTGAACTACATAGTTCCTGATTTTGTGCACGTTCTTGTAAATGGTAAAATAGTGAAATCTGGAGATAAAACACTAGCCCTAGAACTAGAAGAAAAAGGATACGAAGAAGTAATTAAGGAAGCAAAGAATTAAATGAAAGTTCTGACCAAGATTGAATCCGATTTCAACGATATTGTTGCCAATGAAAACGATATCGTTAAAAATCTCAGAGAGGAAAACTTTAATGAATTTAAAAAATTAGGAATTCCAACTTCTAAGGAAGAATTTTGGAAATTTACAAATCCTTCAGTAATAAAAGATTTAGAATTTAGTTTGGGAGATTCGAGCGAAATTACTGACAATGAATTTGATATTATTTTGGTTAATGGGAAGCTAATCAAAGAAAGCGGGGGAATTGTTAACAAAGATATTCAAAAAAGTCTAGAAGAAAAAACTATAGACGGTAACATTTTTGAAAAGACTGATAATTCTTTTATAAATCTAAATAATGCCTTCTCAACAGAAGGTTGTGTCATTAATTTTGATGACAATTCAGAAAAAGAAATAAGTATCCTTAATGTTGTAGACAATACGAATTCAGAACAAATTATTCACCCTAGAGTAATAATTTTAGCTGGAAAGAACAGCACAATCTCTGTCTTAGAAGAAATACGGTTTTTGGGTAAAAAAAATAATTTGGTTAATTCAGTTACAAACTTCCACCTAAGTGAAGGTGCAAATGTTGAACATGTAATTATTGATAGCTACTCCGAAAACACCTATCAAATATCAAATGTACTTGTTAAACAAAAAAGAGACAGTACATTTACCTCTTACAATTACTCTAATGCAAAGAAACTGGCCAGGAGGGATTTCATTGTCGAACTAAAGGAACGAGGTTCCCATTGTGACTTGAGAGGCATATACTTAGCAGATGATAACAACCATATTGATCACCATACAATAATTGAGCATGAAGATGAACACTGTACAAGTAATGAATTGTACAAGGGAATTCTATCAGGAAAATCTACTGGGGTTTTTAACGGAAGAATACATGTTCATAATGATGCTCAAAAAACAGATGCTATTCAAAGTAATCAGAACCTTTTATTAAGTGATAATGCAATCATTCATACAAAGCCCGAATTAGAAATTTACGCAGACGATGTAAAGTGCACGCATGGGGCTACCATCGGACAGCTAGATGAAAAAGGAATTTTCTACCTTAGAGCTAGAGGAATCAGAAGAGAAGATGCCCAAAAAATGATGATGAGGGCATACATTGGAGAAGTTTTGAAAGGAATTAAACATGAAAAAGCTAAAAGTACTTTACTGGAAAAAATTATAGACAATATTCCTGAGGTACAATAATGGTGAAAGAGCAATTTCCAATTTTATCTAAGGAAGTAAATAATAAACCACTAATCTATTTAGACAATGCTTCAACAACTCAAAAGCCTGCATCTGTTATAGATGAAATTCAAGAATACTATGAATGTACAAATTCTAATATTCACAGAGGCGTTCACCATTTAAGCCAAAAAGCAACTGAAGAGTACGAGGAAGCTAGGAAAAAAATACAAACATTTATTGGAGCAAGATCATCAAAAGAAATAGTCTTTGTTAGAGGTGCTACAGAAGCTGTAAACTTAGTAGCTAATAGCTATGTTAATCCTTTACTTTCAGAAGGAGATAATATCATAATTTCTCATATGGAACACCATGCAAATATTGTTCCTTGGCAATTAATAGCAAAACAAAAAAACGTCGAGATTAAAGTAGTTCCTATAAATGAAAAAGGCGAATTAGTAATTAAAGAACTAGATAATTTAATTGATAAACAGACTAAGTTCATATCACTAAATCACGTTTCGAATTCTCTAGGTACGATAAATCCTGTAGAAAAACTAATTAAAAAAGCACATCAGAATAACATTCGAATTATGATAGATGGTGCACAAGCAGTTCAACATATGAAAGTTAATGTTACCGATTTAGATGTCGATTTCTATTGTTTTTCAGGCCACAAAATGTATGGCCCGACAGGAATAGGTATTCTATACGGCAAAAAAGAAATTTTAGATGAAATGGAACCTTACCAAGGTGGTGGAGATATGATTAAATCTGTTACTTTTGAAAAAACAATTTACAATGATGTGCCACATATTTTTGAGGCTGGAACCCCAAATATTGTCGGAGCAATTGGACTTGGTAAAGCGATAGATTTCATCAAAGATACAACCATTGAGAAGATTGAAGAACATGAAATGGATTTACTAAACTATGCAACTAAGAAAATAAGTAATATTGACGGCGTTAGAATTATCGGAACTTCCGATAATAAAGCTAGTGTTATATCATTTGTAATAGACGGAATTCATCCCCATGATATAGGAACTATTATGGACAATTTAGGGATTGCTATAAGGGCCGGACATCACTGTACGCAACCTGTCATGGACTTTTACGATATTCCTGCCACAGCAAGAGCATCATTTGCTATCTATAATACAAAAGAAGATGTCGATAAATTAATAGAAGGAATTGAAAAAACTAAGGAGGTATTTGCGTGAGTGAATTTAATGAATTGTATATGGAAGTAATTTTAGATCATAACAAAAATCCCAGAAATAATGGAGCTATCGAAGACCATACTAATCACGCTGATGGACATAATCCACTGTGTGGAGATAAGGTTTCTTTAGATTTAATAATTGAAGAAGATACGGTTAAAGATATTAAATTCACAGGATCGGGATGCGCTATCTCTACTGCATCTTCTAGCCTTCTAACTGAATATATCGTTGGAAAGAAGACCTCGGAAATACGCCATTTATTCGAAGAGTTTCACGATTTAGTAACTAAGGATGAATCAGATACTGAAAACCTAGGCAAATTATCTGTATTTGAAGGGGTCAAAAAATATCCCGCAAGAGTTAAATGTGCAACACTTGCATGGCATACCTTAATTGCTGCTATAGATGGTGATGAGGAGGTTAGTACTGAATGAGCGAGCTAAAAGAAAAAATTGTGGAATCTATAAAAAAGGTGTATGATCCGGAAATTCCGGTAAATATTTACGAGTTGGGATTAATTTATGATATAAAAATTAACAAAGGAAATGTCGAGGTAATTATGACCTTGACATCACCATTCTGTCCGGTTGCGGGAAGTATGCCTAAAGAAGTTGCTGCACGGGTATCTGAAGTTGAAGGTGTAAAAAAGGCAAATGTTGAACTTGTCTTTGAACCTCCATGGACTATGGACCTAATGTCTAATGAAGCTAAGCTAGAACTTAACATGACAGATAGCTTTACTATATGATAATATGAGAGAAATAAACGTAGAAGGGCTGCAATGTACACAGGCAGTAATGGCCGTTTTGAGAGAGATGGTTTCTATGGAGGACGGAGAAAAAATACATATTAGTTATGAAGAACCTAATGCAAGAAGAGACATTATGGCCATGGTAAAAAGACGTGACTACGATTTAGTTAGTGAGGAGGATAAAGTCATTATCTTGGCAAAATAATTATGGCTAAAATCGAAGATTGTTTGGTAGATGCAAGGATGCCTACGAAATTTGGAACATTCCAGCTTTACGCTTTTCCTGGCGACGATGAAACTAAGGAAGATTTAGCTCTGGTCATGGGTAAAATTGAGGGTAGAATGCTCATTCGAGTACACTCTGAATGCTTCACTGGAGACGTGTTACATTCAATGAGATGTGATTGTGGAGAACAATTGGACTTAGCTATGGAGAGAATAGCAAAAGAAGGTAAAGGTATTATCGTCTACTCTAGGCAAGAAGGAAGGGGGATCGGACTTGTAAATAAGCTGAAGGCATATAATCTTCAAGATGAGGGATTAGATACAGTAGAAGCAAATATAGCACTAGGGTTTAGTGCAGAATTGAGAGATTATAAAAATGCTGCTAAAATATTAACAAATCTAGGAGTTAAAAAAATAAATCTTATGACTAATAATCCTTCTAAGGTTGAAGATCTAATTAAAGAAGGCTTTGATGTTACACAAACAAGACATTTACCAGAGCCTAATGAAGAAAATAAGGAATATCTAAAAACTAAAGCTGAAAAGATGAGACATGATATTTCTATTGATTAACTGAAAAATCTTTCTTAATGCTTTTATTTTCAGGTCTTCCTGCAACAGTCATAACCCATAACACAAACATTCCCATGATTAAAGCATACTGGCCAGTGTGCCACCAAAAATAATGAAATTTGTCCCAAGTGCTAAAATCGTACATATTAATTAAGTAATAACCCGATATTATTCTTATTAAATTTTCAATGAAGATAAAAATTACTGCATAAATAGCCCATTTGGCTCGAACCAAAGGCTTAACGCCTCTAAAGCAGAGAATAAGTAAACTCAGAAAAACAGTTTCATGTAAGCCAGTACATTCAGCTACGATTTCCATGTCGATTATATCTGCATATGACAAAATTGTTGAATTTTCACCTCTTATGTAAACTTCTATACCAAGATAACTCTGAATAACATAAAGAATCCAAGTCAAAAATTGTTGATATAGTAAAAGTGAGTTTTCACCTCGGGTCAGATGCTGAAACAGGAGATCTATAGGTAAAACAAAAAGCATGACTAAAAGAAAATTGAAGGCAACACCAACCAAAACTTTTTCAGATTTCTTTTTAGCATCAAAAGATTTGCAAAGATATTTCTCTGCTTTATCAAGATAAAAACCAAAGTTGTCTGCATATCTTTCAAAAAGGTAATTCGGTTCAACTGAAATTGGACCTCTAACAAAAAGTAAGAATAAAAAAAATACAGATATTAGTAATGAAAAGATACCTGTTGCCTTCTCATCTGAACTAAATCCAAAGAAAATTAAAAAAACTGAAACTAATAAGATAATTCCTCTAAGAACATCTTCACGCGATAGAGGATCTAGCTTTGCACTTTCGTTATCTACCACAGACATCTAAAGCTAAATGTAGATAAAACCTTTATTTAATTTTCTAAAAATATTTTGACCGCAGATAAAACTTCTTTGGCATTGGTATAGGTTAACTTGTTGTATGCTAAATCATCATTTAGCCAAGCGAAGTTTTGATGCTCGGAGCTTAACACAACATCTTTAGTATTAGACTCAGCTAAGAAAAATATGACTTCTTTTGGTACACTTTTATTACCTTTTTGAAAAGTATATTCTATACGGTGTCTAAATCCATCCAATAGTCTAAAATCAACTATTCCCGTTTCTTCAACCAATTCTCTTTTGGCAGTTTCTAACTCGGTTTCATTTCTTTCGACATGACCCTTTGGAAAATCCCAATGGCCTTCGTCACCATTTGATTTAGAAGGGTGCTGGATTAGTAGAAACTCGTCTGAATTAAACAAAACAATTCCACAAGATTTCTCCATACTCTGCGGTCACCAATCTGCTATAACTAGATTTTCTATGAACAAACTAGAATTAATCTTTTCTTGAACGAGACAAAGCAGTTGCGACAATTCCTAGTGCAAATACTGTGAAAATCGGATCAAAACCTGGAAGGAAAACTCCGCGAATCCACATTGTAGCTGTAACTGATCTTGCTTCAGTTTCGCCTTGCAAAGTTGTTGCAACTTGCAAAATAACTGTATGATACTCGTTACTCCATCCAACGACAGTACCTCTTGGTGTAGCAACTGTCAGCTGAACTGGCTGTTCACCTGATGCATCAATCTGATATTGAGCCGCTGCTAAAGCTACTGTAAAACCAGCATCTTCTAAGTCTTCTGCGTTCAGAACTTCTACGGCTATAGTATCTTGATAATTACCATTATTAACTGCAATGAAGTTCAAAACAAATTCTTTACCTGGGCCTATCTTTTGGAAAGGTTGAGATGCTTGAACTGATAGTCTCGCATATTGTTGGACAATAACTGCGAAACCTGCATTTTTATTGACTTGATTTAACTGAGTATTGGTTTCTCTCCCAGAAGCAAGAGCATTAACTTGAACGGTTTTATATGATGAACGTGTTAAAGCCAATGCACAAACAGGTACAGTGATACTACCACCCGGTGCTAAAGTAACTGAAACTGCGCCTGGAGATATTGTTACACCTCCACCTGAAAGTGAAATATCAACATCTATAGTTGCTTGCCCTTCGTTAGAAATAACCATTTCTGTACAACCAATTCCGCTGGCTCCAGGTCTAACGTCCAACTGAACTTGACCATTAGTAAAACTTATAGAATATGCAACCGCAGCTTGGGCATCCGCTGGTGGTGCGAACATTACCAGAGATGTCCCTAACATGAGCATTGCGAGTAGTAGAGCTTTCGAAATTTTAGTCGCCATTATTTTTTCCTCCAAAGGGTGTATTGACTGACATACACAAGTTCACACTTTAACTACCACATAAAAAGGCTTTCTTAACAAAATATACATCAAAAAATAAATCAAATAGTTGAATATTAGCTTAGTTTAGCAATTAATTCTTCACGATTAGGCTCAACTAAAATAGTTTGATCTTGAAATACTATTACTGGAATTCGGCGCATTCCATTGTTTAGCTCAATTGCTTTTTTGGTAGCCTCTTCATCATTTGAAATATCTATGTAATCGTAATCAACATTTTTTTCAGCAAACACTTGCTTTGCTAATACACAATCGCCACAAGTAGGTGTTCCATACATTAATATTTTACTCATTATTATTCTCCGAATATGCTTCAACATCTAAACATGAACATATTAAATTTCTGTCGCCATGTGTGTTATCTACTCTGCCCACTGATGGCCAAAACTTATTTGTTTTTAACCAAGATTTAGGATATGCTGCTAATTCTCTTGAGTACTCATGATTCCAATTGTCTGAAGAAACTTCAAGTGATGTGTGAGGCGAACCTCGTAATGGATTGTCTTCATTTGAAAATTCCCCTGACTTTACTTTGTCAATCTCATTTTTTATGGAGGACATAGAGTCACAGAATCTGTCTATTTCGGCTTTAGATTCGGATTCGGTAGGTTCTATCATCAATGTATTCGCAACAGGCCAAGACATTGTAGGCGCATGAAATCCGTAATCAATCAACCTTTTTGCAATATCGTCTATAGATAAGCCAGCATCTGAAATCAAAGGACGAGTATCTAGTATACATTCGTGCGCGATAAGGCCCATCTTACCTTTGTAAAGTATAGTATAATCATTGGATAATTTTTTTGCCATGTAATTTGCATTTAATATGGCTACTTCCGTAGCATATTTTAACCCTTCAGAGCCCATCATTACAATGTAGGCCCAAGATATAGGTAAAATACTGGCACTTCCCCAATATGTTGCAGATACAGGGCCGGTCTTACTTTGTGATTTATAATTCTCTAGAGGATTGGAAGGTAAAAATTCTGCCAAGTGCGAGGCAACGCCAATTGGACCCATTCCAGGACCTCCTCCCCCATGTGGTATGCAGAAAGTTTTATGTAAGTTAAGATGGCAAACATCTGCTCCTATGTCAGCAGGTTTACACAAACCTACCATGGCATTCATATTTGCACCATCCATGTAAACTTGGCCACCGTTTTCATGGACTAAAGAACATATTTGCTTAATTTCATCTTCAAAAACTCCGTGGGTTGATGGATAGGTGATCATTGCAGCAGATAATGAATCTGAATACTGATTAATCTTTGATTTGAAATCTGTTAAATCTATATTTCCCTCTTCATCGCAAGAAACTCCAACTACTTTCATTCCAACCATTACTGCTGATGCAGGGTTTGTACCGTGAGCTGAAGTTGGAATTAAACAAATGTTACGATCAGAATTTCCTCTATCTATGTGAAAATCTCTTATTGCAAGCATTCCGGCATATTCGCCTTGACTGCCAGCATTTGGTTGAAGAGATATCTTTGAAAATCCAGTAATATCACAAAGCCAATCCTCCAAATCTTTAAACAATTCGTAATATCCTCGCGCTTGGTCCTCTGGGGCATATGGATGCAAGTTGGAAAATTCAGGCCAGGTAACGGCTTCCATTTCCGTCACTGAGTTTAGTTTCATCGTACAGGAACCCAAAGGTATCATACTAAAGTTTAGAGACAAATCCTTTGTCTCAAGCCTGTGAATATATCTTAACATTTCTGTTTCAGAATGATATGAATTGAACACAGGATGCGTGAGAAAAGAGTCTGTGCGTCTAAGCCCTGCAGGAATACTTTCACTTGATAACTCGACTACTGAAGATTCAAATATTTCCAGTATGGCTTTAACGTCTTTAATTTCAACTGTTTCGTCTAAAGTTATACCTAAAGAATCACTGTATTTCCAAAAATTATAACCTCTTTTTAAGGCTAAATCTAGTATTTTAGTAGAATCACATTTAACTCGGATAGTATCAAAATAACTATCTGAATATAATTCAAATCCATTTTTTTTGAGACTTTCACCGATAACTCTAGTAAAATAATTGATACGAGTAGCAATCTCTTTTAACTTTTCTGGACCATGGTATATGGCATACATAGAAGACATAATTGCTAACAAAACTTGCGCAGTACAAATATTACTAGTTGCCCTGTCTCTCCTAATGTGCTGCTCTCTTGTCTGCAGAGCCAATCTAAGGGCATCATTTCCGTGTGAATCTTTTGATACTCCAATTAACCTTCCTGGAAGATTTCTCTTAAACTTGTCTTTAGTGGAAATAAAAGCTGCGTGAGGGCCTCCGTAACCCATTGGGACTCCGAACCTTTGAGAATTACCTATTACTATATCTGCGCCCCAACTTCCCGGTGATTTCAGGAGACAAAGGGACAACAGGTCTGCAACTACAATTACTAAACTTCCATTGGCATGAGCCTCTTCTACTAATTTAGAGTAATCTCTTATTGTACCTGACCTGCTAGGATATTGAACCATTACTGCAAATATATCTTCCTCGATATTAAGTTCTGGAGAAGTAACTTCTTTAATTTTAATTTTAAGAGGCTCGGCACGGGTCTTAACTACATTGACTGTTTGTTGATTTATATCATCAATTAGAGCTAATGTGGATCTTTTACCTCTCAGAGCATTACAGGCCATACTCATAGCTTCGGCAGCTGCCGTAGCTTCATCTAGCAAGGAAGCGTTTGCAATGTCCATGCCTGTTAAGTCTGAAATCATTGTCTGGAAGTTTAGTAATGCCTCCAGACGTCCTTGAGCAATTTCGGCCTGATAAGGTGTATATTGAGTATACCAACCAGGATTTTCAAGAATATTTCTTTTAATAACTCCTGGAGTTATAGTTCCATGATATCCATTACCGAGATAACTTTTGAAAACCTTATTCTTAGATGCATAAGATTTTAAAATTTTAAGCGCTTCTCGTTCTCCAACTCCATCACCTACATTTAGACTTGAGTTGAATGCAATAGAATCTGGAATCACATTGTTGATAAATTCAGACATTGTAGAAAATCCTAATTCATTTAACATTAAAGCGACATCATCGTCGGAAGGACCAATGTGACGTTTGGTAAAAATGTCAGGGTGTTTAGCATAATCATTCATAAAGGATTTGTATCAATTATGGATGGGCCATATGAGTGTTTCGCTGAAATTAGGCATCCGTTCCATTTATTTGCCCATTCCTAACTAATGACTTCCATGGTAGTAATTGCCACTAGGCTTTTCACCGTGGAAGAGGCAAATAGCCTTTTAGATTTAATCAATCCCATAATTGTTGAACTATCTGATTTTTCTGTTAAACAGGAGATGCTAGAAGAACAGTTAGAAGAAATAATGGAAGAAGTAAAAGATGATTACCGAGCTGCACTTAGGCCGGGTTGGGAGGAATTACAAATCGAACTAGAGAATAATATTAACATTGTAAATAATTTAACAATTGAATTAGGTAAATTAGGGGTGGAAATAGATGATCCCGCTCTCGGGATTGTAAATTTCCCATCACTGAGAGGAATAGAAACCGTATTTTTATCATACAGATTGGGTGAAAAATCTGTAAGACATTGGCATGAATACGATGAGAATTATGAATCAAGAAGAGTTCTTGAACAAGAATTAGATATAATAAGGCAATAAACTCTTTAGAACAGGCTCCGATAGAAGAATATGCTTAGAGCAAAAGAAATAATTATTTTTTTACCAGGAGATGGAGAAAAAGAAGTCTTCAAAGATGTTGAATTTCAATCAAATCCAGAAGCTGGATTGCTAGCTATATTCAAAAACGATGGAAAAGAATCCATAATGTTTTCAGGTCACAGCTTTAAGATCGAAATGGCTGAAAATGACGCCAAAGAATCATACGATATGGCTCAAAAAGCTCATTTAATGTCAAAAGATCAGATGAAAATGATGTTAGAGCGTGAAACCGGACCTACAGACAGATTTAGCTCTTCTTTCGGATAATGTCTCAGATAAAATTAGTTGTTTTTGACATGGACGGCACGATTATTGAGCCTCGTTCGTCATGGGCAATGATTCACGATTACTTTGGCACAGATAATACCGAAATGTTACAGATGTATATTGACCATAAAATATCTGATAAGGAGTTTGTTAAAGCTGATATCAAATTGTGGAATAGTAAGAGTGATGTACCTGTAAATGAAGAATACATAAATTCAATTTTAGATAAAGCAAAGCCACGAAAAGGGGCTGAAGAATTAATTACAAGTTTACATGAAGCTAACATCAAAACTGTAATACTATCTGGAGGCATCCAGTATCTAGCTGATAAATGGGCTAAAGAATGGAATATGGATGATGCTTTAGCAAATGATTTGATTGACGATAAGAGTGGAAATTTGACTGCAATAATAAAATCAAGCGGACACAATAAAGGTCCAGTTATGGAAAAAATGATTGAAAAATACAACTTTAAAAAAAATGAAATAGCTGCAGTTGGTGATACTGTAGTAGACATTCCTACCTTTGAAAGGGCTGGACTGTCAATTGCTGTCAATACGGAAGATGAAAGAGTAATAAGTAGAGCAAATTATCATCTTAAAGGAGATTTGACTGAATTAAAGAGTCTAATACTCAATTGGTAAGAAACTATAAAAATATATAGGCATAGTATGTTCATGAAGTTTCAGCATAATTTAACTTTTTTACTGATATTTTCACTTACGGTTGTCCTTGCCGGGAATGTACAAGGCGATGAAAATATAGATATTTCTGCACTAAAATACACAAACGACTTGGAAGATGGTCAAGAAATCATTCTTGTAGGTAACGGAAAAGACTACGGAACTGAATATTTTTACAAAATGTACGATGATGACGACGACCAATATCGAAATGATAATGATGATGATGACTGTGATGTACAAAACTGTCTCCCAAATAATTGGTACACTACAGAATTTGATGATTCCGATTGGAATACTGGAGCTGCACCTTTTGGAGATGAAGAGATGGATGGAGTTGTTCCCAGGACAATATGGGAATCAGATGGGGGTTACGATCCTGGAGTTTTAAACGATAATCTGGTAATAAGGCATTATTTTAATTATTCAAATGAAGACGTAATATTAAGTGCCACTCTAAAAATAGTTCATAACAATTACTATGTCGCTTACCTAAATGGACAACTAATTAGGAATTGTTACTATTACAATTATCATGATGACTGCTATGAGAGAAATCCAGAATATTGGAAGACAAATGGAGATAATTTTCTAACATACGACGGTAGTTCTGAGTCTGGGCCAAACCCTGACTGGCTAGTTGATGGAGAAAATTTACTTGCCATCTTAGTATACGATCACTGCTGCTATCAGGGAGACCCTCATCAGTGGATAGATGCTGAATTGGTGATAAATGTACAATCTTGGAAAGATACACCGATTGTTTTAGGTGACAACCTTGCCCTCGGAGTGGATTTTTTTAACAATGGTGATGAGAACTCAACAAATGTTGACGTAAGCATCGAAATAGACGGAGAATTATTTGCAAATGAAACAATAGATGTTCACAATAACCAAACTTACGAATGGATCGTTGACTGGACACCCACAAGACTAGGAGAAATTAACGTAACTGCTAAAGTTTTTAACAAAACGCTCACAAAAAAAATACACATTGGATATTATGCATATAGTTTAAATTTTATAACCAAAGAAAAAAGTGCTGAAGTAGATAATACCATTCAATACCAATTTAATATAACTAATGAAGGTGATGTAGATGATAATTTTACCTTCTACTTAACTAATATACCTAATGATTGGGATTATTCTTTTTCACCAAATATGGCTAGATTGCATCCAAATGAATCAGTAGGTATCAAATTAAATATCACAATTAGCAACGACGCACAGGCTGGAAACTACAGTATTTTCCCATTAGTATTCTCCCAGTACTATTCCCAAACTGTAAGCACGTTAATACATTCAGGAGCAAGTGAATCCACTGAATATACTTACAGGATATGGAATAATAGTGAATTTCCTGAGGATTTTTATGAATTAAGTTATAACTATTCTGAATGGAGCGTGGGAGCAGCTCCCTTTGGCAATGATGAATTAAGAGGAATTGATCCTAACTCAATATGGACAACAGATGATGAAAATTATACACACATTAGTACTAGACATTTATTTAATTATAATGAAAGCTTAGATTTTAGTGAATTGAGGGTAAAAATAGCCCATGATAACTATTACCGAGCATATCTAAATGGCCATTTGATAAGAGACTGTTTTAGTGGATGGGGGTGCTATGGAAATGGGGAATATTGGGAAGAGACCATAAATATCAATAATTCGTGGCTAAAGGAAGGTGAAAATTTATTTGCAATTGCTGCTCGAGACAATACCCAGGGATGGGGAGGTGGTGGCGGTGGAAGTGATGGAAGACAATGGCTTGATTCTGAACTAGAAATCGCTAATCTTAGATCAAAACTTTGGAACTTCGAAGAAATTTATAGTGAACTAATTGTATCTGTTAATGAAACCTATGGATATGAGATTCTAACTCCTATAATCACAAAAGAGTTAGAAGATACCGAACCATATGAGTTTACAGTCTGGATTCTGAATAGAGGAAATGTTGAAGATACGTACAATGTAACAATAAGCTTAAACGATACTGAAAACTTTAACATAATTAGTTTTAACCAACAAGTCAAAGTACCGTATGGCACTGATGGAAACGTTGAACTTATCATTTCGTTAAATGAAAATGCTAGTGAGTTTGATTTAGCTGAAGTAAACATAACAATTACTTCGTTAAACTCAACAAATAATATTGTTAAACAAACGAATATTTATGCAAAATTATACGTCGCCCCAGACTTCGTAGCTCCTGCAACATATGCAGTAAGTCCAAGTTTAGTTAATTCTACTTCATTTGAAATTCAGTGGTATGTTCAAGAGTGGTACAAAAATAATTTAGAATCAGGAAATGATACAAAGTATATCATAATTCAATATTCAACTGATAACGGGACAAATGGAGAAATATGGAGCGACTGGGAAATATGGGGCAATTTTAGCGTAGATGAAGGAAAAACCCTATTCACTGGCGCAATGGCAAATCACCAGTACAGATTTAGATCAATAGGTGGAGATGATGACGGTAAAATTGAAAATAAGGAAGAGAAAATTGACAACACTACATTCGTAGATATAGAATCTCCAGTTATAACTATTTCAAAAATTACTTCTTCATCGTTTGAAAACAAAGAAATCCAAAATAATGCAACAAATACAAGAGCCTTAGAATTCTCATGGGATGCTAATGATAACAATGGACTAATTGTTGGTTTCGATTTTTACTATAAAAATAATAATGGACCTTGGGTACTAGACTTGGAAAGTTTTACCCAAAAATCCCACGCATTTTATGCCGGAAGTGATGGAAATTACCAATTTAAAATAATAGGAGAAGATATTGCTGGAAACAGAGGGCTTACTCTGACCAATACTATTCTGATAGACACACAAGGGCCAAATACAACTATATCCATTATCCCTGCTTTAACTGATTCAGAAAATATTTTGCTTGACTTAGAATCGCTGGATGATATTAAGAACTTTACCGTGTTTTACAAATTGAATAAAGAAGGTGAAAATAATGCTAATCTTGAATGGCAGGAATATGGAATGTATAATCTTGACAATTTACCAATAGAAATACCAGTTCAGAATAAATACGAGTATCAATTTAAGATTTTATCGTTTGATATCGTTGGAAACCATGGAGAAGATATTGCTAACACCTTAATTGACCGAGACAAGCCATCCAAAATAAGAAACCTGCAGCTATCCCAAGGAAAAACAATCGTTAATTTCACTACCGATGTATTAATTTCATTTATGTCTTCACAAGCTCAAGATTTAGTTGAGTATCGAATATACCGATCTGACACTGCAAATGAAACAGGGGAGCTTATTATTGAGATTCCTTACGGTGAGCAATATTTGTCTTACAAAGATGCAAATGTTGAAATGGGGAAAATATATCACTATTCCGTTGTGGCTGTAGATAGAATGAATTTTGAATCTGAACAGGAAAAAGGATTTCTCGATTTAACTATTGAAAAAGAAACTGTAGTGGATGAGGAGGTTGAAGAGTCTAATATGCTAACTATATTTATTGGACTTGGTATTGTAGGAGGTACTGCTGCAATAATAGCATTTATAGGTAGAAAATCTTCAGAAGAGATTGTTCAAGTAATCGGTGATTTGCCTGAGGATTTAAAAGAAGAAAAATTTAGTGAAGTTGACGGAGAGGTAATTTGTAATGCATGTGGGGCAATGTTTAGTCCAACTGAAACAAGTTGTCCTGCATGTGGAATTTTAAAGGAGTCAAAATGAAAAATATTATCGTTGAAAAAAGAAATCGTATTGGAATAGTGACTGTTAATAGGCCAAATGAACTTAATAGTATGAATTCCGAAACTAGAAAAGAACTTGCAATTGCATTTGAAGAATTAGATTTAGATGATGATGTAAATGTTTCTATCTTAACAGGATCTCCAGGCAAAGCATTTATCGCTGGTGCAGACATAAAAGAATTTTCAAAAATGGAAATAAAAGATAGAAAAGCTATGAAGAAAGACTGGAGAGTTACAGATGTTATATCTAATTCAAGTAAGCCAGTAATTGCTATGATTAATGGATTTTGTCTTGGAGGTGGGCTTGAAATTGCAATGGCATGTGACCTTAGAACTGCAAGTAGTAATTCTAAATTGGGACAACCCGAAATAAATATTGGAATTATTCCTGGAGCTGGAGGAACTCAAAGGCTAACAAGACTTGTTGGAGAGGGAAGATCTATGGAGCTTATATTAACAGGAAATATGATTTCTGCTAAAAAAGCTGAGGATTGGGGACTAGTAAATATGGTGGCTGATGAAGAAAAGTTAGAGGAAGTTACTATGGAAATTGCTAATCAAATTGCAGAAAAATCAACTTTTGCAATTAAGAGAGCGAAGAAAAGTATAAAATTGACTGCAAATACATCACTCGAAAAAGGTTTAAAAGAAGAACAAGAGTTATTTGTCGAATGCTTTAAATCAAATGACGGTAAAGAAGGAATTAAAGCATTCATCGATAAGAGAAAACCTGAGTTTAAGGGAAATTGAGATTAAAACAGAAGGTTGAATACATTGCTTCCAAGTTGGAAGAGCTTTATCCTAATCCTGAAATTCCGCTTGATCACGAGAATAATTTTACATTTTTAATCGCAGTAATGCTTAGCGCTCAGAGTACTGATAAAAAAGTAAACGAAGTTACCCCCAAGCTATTTTCTAAGGCGAATACCCCTGAAAAAATGGATAGACTAGAAATTAATGAAATAAGGGATTACATTAGAGAAATTGGCTTAGCTCCCACAAAAGCAAAAAATATCAAAAAAACTTCTCGACTATTGATTGAAAAACACCATGGTAAAATACCCAGAACATTCGAAGAATTGGAAGAATTACCTGGAGTAGGACATAAAACTGCGTCGGTAATAATGTCGCAAGCTTTTGGGCAACCTGCTTTTCCTGTTGATACTCATATTCATAGACTAGCATTTAGATGGAAACTATCGAACGGAAAAAATGTACAAACTACGGAAAAAGATCTCAAAAGAAAATTTGACAAGAGACTGTGGAATAAACTTCATTTGCAAATGATATTCTACGGAAGAGAATTTTGTCAGGCTAGAAAAAAGAAATGCAATTGTGAAATATGTGAAACTGTATCATAGTAGATAGCTATATTGCGAGCTTTGCAGAATGCATAGTATGAGTAAATGGGATCGTAGATTTTTGGAACTTGCAAAACAAATCTCTACTTGGAGTAAGGATCCATCAACTCAAGTCGGATGTGTGGTTGTTGGTCCTGACAGAGAGATTCGAAGTACCGGATTTAATGGACTTCCTCGAGGTATTGATGATACTGATGAAAGGTTGAACAATCGTGAAATAAAATATCCAATGATATGTCACGCTGAAGAAAATGCGATAATGCATGCCGCAAGAACGGGGATTTCTCTGAAAAACTGTATTGCATACGTTACTTGGCCGCCTTGTACTAGATGTGCTAGATCGCTTATTCAGGCCGGTGTTTCTGAAATAGTGTATCCTAAAGAAGTAGAAATTCCTGATAGGTGGGAAGCTGATTTTGATATGTCATTAAATATGTTTAAAGAATCAAAAACAATTGTGCGTAAAGAATAATCTATTCTTCAGAATTCTCTTTACCTAATAATTCTTTTATTTGTTTGAGATGTTCTACACCAGTGTCTGATTGAATATGCTCGGTAATCATATCTCTGACCTTTGAGGGAGAAGCTACCCCAAATAAACAATCGTGTGGATTATGTCGAACGCTTCTGGATGAGTTACGTGCTGCACCCCCAATTCCCAAACTCATACCTTTGACTTCTGTTCCTGTCCCTCCTACTACCATTGATTCATCAGTACCTGTACCTAATCCCGAACCAGTTAGAGGTAAAACAGTTCCATAACCAAATATAGTTCCAAAAATACCTTGTTCCATTTTAATATCTTCTATGTGATTATAACGAACTTGTCGTTCGCTTCTATTCATTAGAAAACTACTTTGGAGAACAATTCGATTGTCTGTTAAGTAGTAAGTAAATGATCTCCTGTAAAAATCTACTGAGAATAGACCAACAAGCCCAACAACAGTAGTTAATCCAGGAATAAACCACCTTCCAAATCCCATTGTATCTTTCATATCACTATATCCGTGATAAGACATCACAATTATACCAAAAAGTGCCACTCCTGAATATAAACGAAAAATACCTTGACCTCCAGAATCAAGGAAAAAATACCGTGCTATAAATCCGACTAAAAAAAGACCAAAAGACCAAATAATCGCGCCTGCCAAAACTTCACTATCTTGAACTAAGGTCTCTATATTGTCGTAAAATGGAAAATCTGAAAACTTATCGGAATTAAAGAAATCATAAATAACGTACGACCAAATCAATAAAAGAAAAAATGTCAAATACAAGTGAAAAAAAGAGAACATATGAGGCTTAAGCTGCATTTTTAATTCTTCCCCTCTGAGTAAAGTAATGCCTGACATAACTAACACAACTCAAGGGTAGTTAAAATATTTTAATATTATACGATTCATATTTATCCGCACTTTCATTGAGTAGATATAAAATGCCAAAGATAAGAAAAATAATTAAGAAAAAAAAGAAAAATGAGGCCAAAGAAGCTTTAGAAAAAGCAAGTGGTGGAGAGGAATTAGAGATTGCCGCAAAAATACTAGGCGAACTAAGAAAAAGAAATAAAAGAAAAAAAATTATAGAAGATAGAAGTTAATTTGATTCTTCAGCAAGTATTACTAGGTAAAGTCCTGACATTACAATCAAACCGCCAGTAATTACACCATAACTTGGTACCTCATGGAAAAATAACCAAGCAAGTAAACCTGAACCTACGGGCTCAGCCAAAAGCGATATTGAAACTATATATGCCGGCAAGTAACCAATTGCCCAATTCTGCATGGTATGTCCTAATAATGTTGGAATCAAGGCCATTAGCAAAAATAATTGTAATTCATAAACGGGTAAATTTTCATAATTTAAGTCTTGGACTAAGACAATGATAAACATTGAAATAAAACTAAATAAATAGACAACGAAGGCATAAGTTGGTAAACTAATAATTTTTCGTAATTTCCTACCACTTAGATAATATAAGCCTGCAAGAATTCCCGAGATAAAAGCAAAAATATTACCCATAAAATTACCCGGATTGTCAAGTAAGTCTCCGCCAAATAAAATTAAGATGCCGCAGAGCGAAACTGAGGTCCCTAAAATCGCTTTTCTGGTTAAATTCTCTCCAAAAAAAATCCAACCTAGTACAGCTACGTAAACGACATGACAAGTTGCCAGAAGAACTGAAGCTGCCACTGACGTTTCTTTGACTGAAGTAATAAAAAAACTGAAATGAGCCCCTAACAATATTCCTGTAAATATCATCTCAAAAATAGTTGAGTATGATTGTGAACGAATTTCAGCAGCCTTATCTTTCAAAATTAAAGGCAAAAAAATCAATGTTGCAAAACCCTGCCGATAAGCTCCTATTACAAGCGGTTCACTATCGCTATATCTAATTAATATTGCTGAAGTAGATATGGCAAACATTCCAATTAAAAGTGCCAAATAAGGTAGCTGAAGACTCTTTTTAATCTCTACACTGAATACTGACACGTGAGACTATGAATCAAGGTCTTAATCATTCTATCGCATTAAATCAATTGGTTTTGTAAGATGACGGCGGGAAGATGCCGGGGGCTCAAACCAGTTTAAATCTAAGTTAGGTGGTTTCGGAATCAAAACAGGACGATCGTATTTTTTTCCGCAACTTTTACATCTGTATTTGGAGTTTTTACCAGAAGAATGTGTACGCTTACCACAAACACATACTGGATTTGGAGGCTTGGAGTAACGAGGAACTAAATTTATAATTTTTAATTTTTCAATATTAACAGTACTTTCGCTAATACTTCCACATACTGTTATTTCATCACCAACTTCTAATTTGTCTACAACAGCTCTGAGGTTTTTGGAAGGTTCAAAAACTGCACATTTTACTTCATTTCCCTCTGAATCTTTTACTCTGAAAAAACGATGGCCGCCTTTTATGATTTCAGCTTTGGAAGAAACACTAACATCAACCCACACGGAAGTAAAATCCGTAATGTCTAATATATCTGAAATACAAAAATGATCGTCTGTAGCTTGGTTTGTCTGATACAATAACCATCTTGAAGGTTTTTCAGGCCCTAGCTTGTGGAAATTATCGATAAGTATCTTATCATTTGTCCCTCTAAAACCCCATAAAACAGGGCAAGGTGAATTTGGAACCATCGCTACTTTACCGTCCTGATCATTACACGAAAACACCTCCTTAAGTTCAGAAACTTTAGAAACGGACTCAGAAGAAATATCTCGTAAAGTCCCCCACATTGACTTTTCCCTGTACCCTATTAATTCCCAAGTAAAATTTAATTCTCCTACTTTACTATAGTATCCGGACCAAGCCAAAGCACATGCAGCACCGATTAATCCTCTGGAACCTCTCATGCCAAAAGTTAAACAATTGGAAAGAATAGGTTCCAAGTCTTCCTGCATAACTAGACTACGTACGCCTTGCCAATAGAGACCTTCTGGCAAATAAGTATCTGAAATTACAATACCAGGTTGTGAATCCTGCTTAGAGTTGGCTTTAACAATCTTAACTACTCTTTCAAGAATATCTTTTTTATCAAATCTCCTATCTCTATAATTAGGATATATACTAATTTCTGAATCTTCTAAACTACCTATCTTTTTTTTGGATCCGATGCCTTTACCAAATACAAGGGCAAGAGCCCCATTACCTCTCGTTTTCCAAGGTACATTTGGATTCAATCTCACAAGTCTGGGCGGCGCTATTAAGTCTAAATCTGAAAGTTCAGATATAATCTCCGTAATCAACCAAGTAGTACAACCTCCATCTAATGAGTCTGTATCGTCAATTCCTATGTGCAACATAACTACCTATTCAAAGATGAAAACCTCACTCGCCCAAGAAGGCTGTGTGCTATTATTAGATAAATAGGCTAAATTTATCTCCAAGTTGGAAGAAGTGCCTGCTGGAATGTAAGGATAATCTCCCGATAAACTGTAAAGCATAATTGTAAACTGATTTCTTTTAATTAGCTGATGCAACAAATCGACAACATCTATTTTAAAATCACTATGTGATGCTTCAATTTTATCCGACCAATCAATTCCAATAGCTATATCATCAGCAAAGTTTAAGGCATCATCTAACTCATTAAAACCCTGTAAATTTCTTAAAGGTAAAACCACTTTACCTCTATCTGCTAGAATCAGATCTATAATATCTTCTCCCCAAATAAGGCCCGAGTCTACAAAAGTCTCATTCTCTGGATTTGAGGGGAGTGTGTAAATTGATGGTCTATTCTTGATTATTCCGCCCATATCCCAAAATAACTGTTTTTTGGCCGACTCGGAAAAGGCAAATTTAGTATTTTTATCTTCAAAACTAAACTTTCCTTCACTCCAAATTGGCTTTACTTTTTTGCCATTAAAGTAAGCCTCAGCCAGTTTAACCATGTATAATTAATAAACCTATAGATTTAGACTTTACTAAAGGTCCAATATTACTCTTATTTGTGCAGGAGGGCCCTCTTGTACTAATAATCGATGATAAGATATAGCCTTAATTTCAACACCATAACCATGCTTATCCTGATTGTAGGTTTCACCAACTAACTTTCCAGCTAATTGGAAACTATTTTTTTTAGAAATTACTAATTTTGCTGAACCTGCTATAAAGTCGTCGGTATCGAACAATACGATTAAATAAGACAAAAAATCGACTAAAAGAGAATCAAGGTTACCAGATTCCAAATATACTTCTTTAGAATTTAAGAATTCAGGTAGACTACCGCCCGTAATTATTTCAGAGAAACTAAGTGATACTTCTTCAAAAGCTTCTGAAAGTGTCGGAGATTCAATCTCAATTCCGATATCTGCTGTGTGTTCAAAGTTTTTCCTCAACACCTTCCAAA
>Ga0163110_10000354_pt1 | contig 21105 bp, 19 predicted proteins | sample CRUFie1St17metaG_FD_108703 | JGI IMG/M metagenome (GOLD analysis project Ga0163110, IMG submission 108703) | Marine microbial communities from the Costa Rica Dome - CRUD Field 142mm St17 metaG | ecosystem: Environmental > Aquatic > Marine > Oceanic > Photic zone | place: Costa Rica: the Eastern...
CATTAAATGCTGGTACATTTATATGTGTTACAAATCCACCGTATCCTGGGACTGCAAGCACTCTATCTCCAATACTTAAATTGGTTACATTTTTACCAATAGTTTCTATTATCCCAGCTATCTCACCACCTGGGGCAAAGGGCCTTGGGGGTTTGATTTGATATAAGTCGCGGATGATTAGGGTATCGGGAAAATTTACACCTGCAGCTTTGACACGAACACTTATTTCGTCTGGCTTAGGATCTCCTATCGAAATATCAGTATACTTTAGTTTATCTGGACCTCCAATAGTGTTGCTTAACATCGCTTTCATAACTCACCTTTTAGTAGTTTTTTCCCGGCATTTTTAAATTCACCACACGAATGAATATTGTCAATCAAATTACAACATGCATTTATATAAAAATGAAACTAACCATGAAAAAGGGTATGTGGTCAGTTCAACTAAACATTAGGGAATGATTGTGGGCATGAGACGAAAGATTTTATGGAGGCCGTCACAAGAACGCGCTAAGAATACGGCGTTAGCTAAATACATGGTTTGGTTGAAAAAAAAATATTCATTAAATTTTTCCACATATCAAGATCTATGGGATTGGAGTATTAACGATTTAGAAAAATTCTGGGAAAGTATTTGGGTGTATTTTGATCTTAAATCGAGCCAACCCTATTCAAAAATTCTAGGTAATAAAGAGATGCCTGGAGCAGAATGGTTTATCGACTGTAAGGTAAATTATGTCGAACAACTTCTAAGAGCAAAAGATAATACTCCTCATAAATCGGCTATTGTAAGTTATTCAGAAACTACTGGAAATACGAGCCTTACTTGGTTGGAACTTGTTCAACAAGTTGCTAGTTTAGCATATCATTTAAAAAAAATGGGTGTTGAGAAAGGTGATAGAGTAGTCGCCATCTTACCCAACGCTCCAACGGCTCTAATTGCATTTCTAGCGACAGCTAGCTTGGGAGGAATATGGTCAATTTGTCCCCCAGACATGGGCCATGTCGCAGTGTTAGACCGATTTAAGCAAATTAAACCTAAAATTTTAATTGCCCAAGATGGGTATATTTATGCTGGTAAAAAAATTGATCGTCGAGGGGTGCTTGAGACTATTATTGATGGTTTACCAAGTCTTGAAAAGAAAATCATATTACCGGTAATGGGGGCGCTTCCGCAAGATGCGGTGGATTGGAGTTCTTTATTAAGCAAATCGGTTGATTTAGTTCCTGTACAAGTTCCTTTTGATCATCCATTATGGATTGTTTATTCCTCTGGTACGACTGGTAATCCAAAGCCAATTGTTCATGGGCATGGTGGTATTTTAGTTGTTGCTGCAGCTCAATCTTTAAATATGGATTTGACATGTTCAGATCGTTTTGGATGGCTAACCTCTTCTGGTTGGATAATGTGGAATGCCCAATGGATCGCGTTATCGCAAGGAGCAACAGTGGTGTTGTTTGATTTTGCTCCAAATAGGCCAGATATGCTAGAAGTTTGGAGACATGTTAGTAAAGAAAAATTAAGTTATTTTGGTGCTGGAGCGGCGTTCTTTAATTCTTGTCTAAAGGCTGAGGTAGTTCCAAAAACCGATGTAGATTTAAACACCTTAAAGTCTATCGGTTCAACTGGATCTCCATTAAGTACAGATTGTTATAACTGGATTTACAATTCTGTAAAATCTGATGTTTGGCTGGCACCTATTTCTGGCGGAACCGACTTGGCTGCTGCATTTGTTATTGGTAATCCCATGGATGCTGTCAAAGATGGTGAGATGCAAGCTAAAGCTTTGGGAATGGCAGTTTATTCTTTTGATGAAGATGGTAAAACGTTAATTGGTAAAGTGGGAGAACTGGTATGTACTAAACCCATACCTTCGATGCCACTGTATTTCTGGGGTGATGAGCAAAATTCTCGCCTCATCTCAAGTTATTATGATACTTATCCCGGAGTATGGAGGCATGGTGACTGGATCGAGTTTACTGCGAAAGGTCAATCCATCATCTATGGTCGTTCTGATGCAACCATAAATAGAAATGGTCTAAGATTAGGTTCGGCAGAAATTTATCAAGCTGTGGAATCTTTAACTCAAGTACAAGATAGCCTTGTTATCGATTTAGAATTCTTAAACAAGGAAAGTTTAATGATTTTATTTGTAGTTTTGGATCCAAGTTTAGATTTAGAAGATAAAATAATAAATCTGATAAATCAATCGATCAAAAGTGGAGTTTCGGTTCGATTTGTTCCAAATAAGATTGTTAGAGTTGATCAAATACCAAGAACATTGTCAGGTAAAAAGTTGGAGATACCAGTAAAAAAGCTGTTCTTAGGTGGTTACGCGGACAAAGTTGTAAATAAAGATTCTATGGCCAATCCCGAAAGCTTTAATCTATTTGTAGAACTTGCTAATTCGTATTTAACAAATAGCGATATCTAGCGTGTTTTATTTAAATAGTTTAAGTATTCTGACGCACACCTAGGAGTGCGTTTAGAATGAGAGCGAAGAATAAAATTCCACCCCCGAGAAGGGTTGAAAGCTCAGCTTGTTCTCTCAATACGATGAAACCCCATACTGGGGCTAATACTACCTCTACCATACTTAATAGAGCAAGATTAGCAGCAGTCAAAACTTTACTTCCCACTGAAAAGAATACCATTCCTCCTCCAAGTAATATTATGCCCATTGCTAATGATATTAAACAATCGTTAATAGAAACTGATAAGCCATCTTGATTTAAGACTAGAATTACTCCAGAAATAAATGCGGAAAATATACCTCCTAAGATTATTGCTGGAAGCATATTTCGTAACTTTCCCCACCTAAGTGAGAGAGAAAAGCCAGCAAAGCCTAAGGCCGACAGAAGGGCCGCAAGATTCCCTTTGAATCCGGTAAACGATAAACCTTGGCTAACCATAACTAAGATGCCCAAAATAGAAAGACTTAGTGCAATCCATGTAGATTTATATATGGGTTCGTTAAAAATTGGCCAAGCTAATAGTGCAGTCATTAATGGGGCTGTGGCAAATAGAAATGCTGCATTTGCAATTGAGGTTTCTTGAAACGCATATATACTTCCTGAAAATGCGAGTACTAAAGAAATCGCAGCAGTGACTCCTCCCCATCCAGTATTCTTCAAAGCTTTGATAGGATGTCCGGATGATTGATATGAGATAAAAATTAATAAGATTATTATCAATCCTAAGGACCTGTAGAAAAGAATTTGCCAAGTACTGGCTTCTTCGACGAAGCGTATAGAAGTGCCCATTCCTGACCAGAAGAATCCAGCAGTCATGACAAATAAAACTGCTAAGCGATAATTAATTATCATAAATGTATCTTTTCGTTGTCTCTATTCATACCGCATTATTATTTCATAGTATTAAGGGCGTGAATTCTATTGCGTTGATAAGTTGATTAATATTTATATTAGCAGATATTTATATTCGTATATGCGGAGATTTACGTAATGAGTAAGTTATTACAACCTTTAAAATTCAATTGTGGCCTCGAAATGAAAAATCGGTTCATGCTTGCACCATTAACAAATACACAAAGTCATAGTGATGGTGTGTTATCCGAGGAGGAATTTAATTGGTTGGAAATGCGGGCCGCCGGAGGCTTTGGCTTGACGATGACCTGTGCCGCGCATGTGCAGGCTATTGGTCAGGGCTTTCCAGGTCAGTTAGGTGTATTTTCAGATGTACATCTCAAGGGCCTAACTAGATTAGCTAGAGCTATAAAATCTTATAATAGTATTGCTATTTGCCAAATACATCATGCAGGAATTAGATCTCCTAAAGAATTAGTTGGTGAACAACCAGTTGGTCCGTCAATCAATGAAAAGCATAACACCAGAGCATTATCAAACCGCGAAATAGATGTTTTAATACAAGACTTCGTATCAGCGGCTGTCAGATCAGAAAGAGCTGGCTTCGATGGAGTCGAGATTCATGGAGCTCATGGTTATATTCTCGCTCAGTTCTTAAGTCCAAAAGATAATAAAAGAGAAGATTCTTATGGAGGAAGTTTTGATAACAGATCACAAATTTTACGTAAAATAATTGATGGTATCAGGGGTAACTGTAAAACAAACTTCATGTTGGGTGTTAGATTATCTCCAGAGCGATTTGGGTTGAAGTTGGGTGAAATTAAAGTACTAGCACAAGAATTGATGATATCAGGAAAAATAGACTTTTTAGATATGTCCCTCTGGGATGTTTTTAAGGAACCAGAGGAAGAAGAGTTCAAAGGTCGATCACTTTTATCTTATTTTACAGAACTAGAGCGAGGTACCACTAAGCTTGGTGTGGCCGGCAATATAAGAACTCCTAAAGATGCTGAGAAAGTTATGGAAAATGGCGTGGATTGGGTAATGCTTGGACGAGCGGCAATCTTACATCATGATTTTCCAAATAAGTATCAAATTGATCAAGGTTTCGTGCCTATAAAAAATCCTGTATCAAAACAGCATTTAAGAAATGAGGGCTTATCAAAAAAATTCATAGAGTACATGTCAGGTTGGAAGGGTTTTGTTAGAGAAGAAATAGATGGCACCACTTCGAATTAGATCTAAGCAATATAAAGTGAAATATTGAACTACAATTCTTAAAATACAATTATTAAATAAAAGGAAATCTAAGGGGTATTTTTTATGCGTGATAAGCGACATGACATCCTATTTGAACCGATAAAATTGGGGCCAGTCACTGCAAAAAATAGATTTTATCAAGTGCCTCACTGTAGTGGAATGGGTTGGCGCAGGCCGAAGACTGCTGCGGCTATGCGTGGTATAAAAGCTGAAGGTGGTTGGGGGGTGGTAAATACAGAATATTGCTCAATTCATCCTACTTCTGATAATGACTCTTATCCCTATGCTGCTTTATGGGATAACAATGATATTGATGCTCATCGATTGATGACTGAAAAAGTACACGAACATGGTGCTTTGGCAGGAGTGGAATTATGGATTGGCGGAGGTATGATTGTAAATTTTGGAACCAGAATTCCTGCACTAGGTATAATGGACCGTCCTCAAACAGACTATAGTGTCAATCATCCTGGTCAAAATCGTGTCATAGATAAGCAAGACATAAAGAATATAAGAAAATGGCATAAAGATGCAGCTTTACGCGCCGTTTCTGCTGGATTTGATATTGTATATGTTTATGCAACTCATGGATACTTATTGTCAGAATTTTTGAACTCAGCGACTAATGATCGGACTGATGAGTATGGTGGCAAATTAGAAAACCGGGTAAGACTTGTGCGAGAATTAATTGAAGAAACCAAGGAAGCAGTTGGTGATAAGGCAGCAGTTGCGACACGTTTCAGTGTGGATTTAAAGGATCCGGAAAGTTATGATGCCTTTGCGTTGATGGCCAATTTGCCAGACTTGTGGGATCTGACTGTTAATGATTACAGTATTGAAATGGGGACTTCAAGATTTGTAAAAGAAGGTTCTTTAATTCCAAGCGTTACAGCTGCAAAATCTCTCACTAATAAGCCAATTGTTGCGGTTGGTAGATTCACATCCCCTGATACGATGGCTGAAGTATTAAAGGCTGGTGGCCAAGATTTAATTGGTGCGGCAAGACCTTCCATTGCTGATCCATTCTTACCAGTAAAAATTGAGCAGGGTAGGCTTGATGATATCAGAGAGTGTATTGGTTGTAATATTTGTTATGCGCACGACTCTTTGGGTGTCCCTATCAGGTGTACGCAAAATCCTACGATGGGTGAAGAGTGGAGATATGGATGGCACCCAGAAAAAATTGTTAGGAAGAAAACTGTTGAAAAGGTTTTAATAATTGGAGCAGGACCTTCAGGTCTTGAAGCGGCAAGAGTACTGGGTGAACGTGGATACAAAGTAATTTTAGCTGAAGCTACACGAGATTTAGGTGGACGAGTTATTAAAGAGTCTAGGTTAGCAGGTTTGGCAGAATGGCGCAGGGTAACCGACTGGCGAATAACTCAAATAAATAAGTTAAAATCCGTTGATATATACCGGGACAGTAAACTTACTATTGATGACATTGACGAGTTGGATGTGGATGGCATAATGGTTGCTACTGGATCGAAATGGGCCGAAGATGCTATAGGTAGGCATAGTGATATTGGCTTTATAAACTCAGATAACACCAAAATTTTTGGTGCTGAGCGCATATTAAATGGTGAAAAAATAATTGGAAACCGAATAGTTATTTATGATGATGACCATTATTATATTGGATCTGTTTTTGCTCTTGAATTAGCGAAACGTGGACATAAAGTCGTATTGGTAACCCCAGCTGGTCGAGCATGTAGTTGGGGCGAATACACCGATGAACAAGTATCTTCTAATATTGCTCTTCATGAGGCTGGAGTTGAGGTGATTACAAATAAAATAATTATCAGCGTGAAAAATGGAATTGTTCAAGCAAAATGCATATATTCTTCTAAAATTGATCAAATTGAATGTGATAATGTTATCCCAGTGACTCGGCGTATTCCAACCGTCGGGCTGCATAATGAGTTGATCAATAAATATCAAGCATGTGGGGGAAGCAGTAATTTGCCAATTTTTAAAATTGGCGATGCTGATGCTCCCTCACATATAGCTGCCGCTATTTATAGCGGGTACAAAACAGCGCTTGAATTCAAGAATGATAATTATAACTCTCAATATGCTGGTCGACGGGAGAATATGAGTCTCTGAAATAAGAAGTTTTTTACGTGTGTCAGTTGGTCACTTGGTAATTTTTATTTTATTGCTAACTATCGCATATGTATCATAAAAATTGATTAACACTGTGTTAGAGGTAAAAAATGAAAATTTTGTCGTCTGTATTTTTTTTAATTTTATGTGTGCCAGCAATGGCCGAAAATTATGTCATAGAGATGTTAAATAAAGACGCTGATGGCAATAAAATGGTTTTCAGTGAGCAGATTGTGATGATTGAGGTTGGTGATACAGTAACTTGGGTTCCAACTTCAAAAGGACACAATGTTGAAATGATAGCATCGCCAAATAACTTAAAATATAAATCAAAGCCTAATAAACAGGCTGAGATTACTTTCGATACTAAGGGCATTTACTACTATTGGTGTACGCCACACAAAGGTATGGGGATGATTGGATTGGTTGTTGTGGGTAATGATTTTTCAAATAAAGATCAAATTTCTAAAGCTAAAGCTTTTGGCAAAACTAAGAAAAAACTCAAGAAACTTGTTGAAAGCCTGGGCTCGTAATTAGTAGATTTTGATCTCTGCTTCAATTTCAATTGCAAAATTCATTGGTAGACCAGATACTCCAATCGCTGAACGGGCATGTTGACCAACATCAGGACCGAAGATTTTGATTATAAGATCACTAAAGCCATTGATCACTAGATGTTGTTGGTCAAATTCTGGGGTGGAGTTTACCATGCCAAATACTCTACACCAGCTTTTGACCCTAGATAATTCTCCAATTTCATTTTTTAGATTTGACAGAACTGAAAGTCCAATTTCTTTTGCTGCTAGATTAGCTTCGTCTAAGGTTAAATCTCTTCCCACCTTGCCAAATGGGCCATTTATTACTCCATCAGCTGAGTGTCGAGGATGACCAGAAATAAACACATTTTCTTCTCTAATATTTATAAATGTAAAAGGGAGGTGCAAGTTTTTTGGAATGATTGCTGGGCTCGGAAGTTTATATCCAAGTTCAATTAATTTTTGCTCGGGTGTAATCATTTTAAAGAAGCCCTAATTGATAATTTCTGTATTAATGAAATTATAGAGTTGTATCTAGCCATGTCTACTAATAATAAAAATTTTAAATCTTTTCATTTTTGGAGAAAAAATGTCCATTAAATATTTCAGCTATGGTTCAAATATGTCTGCGTCATATTTAAGGAGGTTTCGTAATGTTGAAGCATCATGGAGTCGATTAGGGAAATTAAAAGATTATAAATTTGTAATGAATATGCCTGGACCTAATTTTGTTGAACCTGGATTTGGTAATATCACGAAAGAAAAAGGCTCTTCTGTAGAAGGTATGTTGCATGAAATATCAGAGGAAGACTTTAAGCGTATTGTGGCTTCTGAAGGGGAAGATTATACGGTAAAGGAAATAATGGTAGAGACAGATTCAAGTCAAGAACTATCAAAAACTCTTATTTATAATTCAGAGTTATCAGAGTTAAAAACCTCCCGTCGATATCTCAAGCTTATTGTTCAGGCTGCTAAAGAGAATAACCTGAGTGCTAATTATGTTAATGAATTAATTAACAAAGATTCAGTCTATTATCCAATTATCTCAGAATTTTATTCAATAATGGTGTATTTTTGGGTAAAAAGCCGTGCTCGTAAAGTGAAATAAACAATTTGATCAAGAAAAAAATATTACGTAGGTTATTCGAATGATAGGAACTTGGTAATGGCAACTGTATTAATAACAGGTACGAATAAAGGACTAGGTTATGAATTCGTTAGACAATATCTTAAGCTGGGATATAAGGTTATCGCAACTTGTCGGAGCATCTCTAACGCGAGTAACTTAGCCAATTTAAAGTCAACTTTCTTGAAACAATTAAGTCTTATTGAAATGGATCTAAGTGATAGCGCCTCGATTAAAAGCCTTTCTAAAACATTAAAAGGTGAGCCAATCGATATTTTAATAAGTAATGCGGCCACAAATGTCGGTTATATTTCCAATAAAGAAAAAAATGTATTTGGGGAAATAGATGAATATATCTGGATGGATGTTTTTAAATTAAATTGCATCATGCCATTGGTAATTGCGCAAGAGTTAAAAGAAAACATTTTAAATGGTGTGGAAAAAAAGCTTGTGTTCATGAGTGCCAAAACCGCTTCGATCGAAGATAATAAAAGCGGGGGAATGTATATGAATAGATCTGCGAGAACTGCCCTAAATCAAGTTGTAAGGTCGCTTTCAATAGACTTAAAAAAAGACAATGTTAAGATATTAGCTATGAGTCCAGGCTGGGTAAAAACGGACTCTGGGGGAGAAGGTGCTCTCATCGACACAAAAACGAGTGTTACTGGCATGATAAGTGTAATTAGAAAATTAGAACTAAAATCTTCCGGTTCTTTTATAGATTACAAGGGAGACAAAATTCCATGGTAATTCGTTAGACGCTTTAAATAAAAAAAAGATAATTTTATATTATTTGGCAATTTCTAGAGATTTTTAACAAAAGGAAAGTAATTTAATGAGTGAACGTATTCCTAGGCCACGTCGTAGTTTTATTTTTACGCCAGGGTTAAAGCCTGAAATGTTTCCAAAAGCTTTAGCTTCTGGGGCAGATATGGTTTGTGTGGAGCTAGAGGATGGGATTGCTCCAAAAGATAAAAAAGAAGCTCGGTTAAAAGCTTTAAAGTTATTTGAAGCTCCTCTAGCAGATGATGGAGTTGAGAAAATCTTAAGGATTAACTCAATTCGCGAACGATTTGGAATGGAAGATATTTTAGCGATCATAAAGTCAGACAGTCCACCACCAAGTTTAATGATGCCAAAAGTTAAAAACCCAGAAGAAGTAGTTTTGTTAGATCAATTGTTGACAGAATGCGGGCATGAAACACGAATACATGTGATTATTGAGACGAATGCTGGGCTTGAAGCTTCATATGAAATTGCAAACTGCAGTACTAGAATTGAAGCAATGTTTTTTGGTGGGGTTGATATGGCGGCAGAGCTACGTTGTAAAAACAATTGGGAACAACTCTTTTATGCTCGCTCAAAAGTTGTTCATGCGGCTGCTTCAGCAGGATTAGATGTCATTGATGTTCCTTACTTGGATTTGGAGAATCTTGATGGAATGTGTCTTGAAGCCAGAAATGCAAAAGACTTGGGGTTTGCTGGCAAGGGTTCAATCCATCCAAAGCAAATTAAACTTTTAAATGATATTTTTACCCCTTCTGACGATAGTATAGCTCAGGCCAGGAGAATAATAAGAACATTTGAAGAGGCTGACACCGGACTTGTGGTTGTAGATGGAAAATTAATCGAGAAACCTGTGATGCGTGAGATGTATCGAATTGTCTCAATTGCAAATAAATTAGGTAAATAAAAAGATAGTAAAGTAAGTTTCTAAACTACTAAATTGTGAAAAAATTTTAATGGAAAATAGGATACTTAATGATAAAAAAATTTGATTACGCCACAGCACTTTTATTAGTCGATGTCCAAAAAGGAGTTAATGATACAGTATATTATGGGGGCATAAATGGTCGGAGAAATAATTTTGATGCTGAAAACAATATTTTGAAAATACTTAAAGAATGGCGCTTGTCCAAAAGAAAGGTTGCTTTCACAAAGCATGACTCGAGAGAAAAAGATTCTCCATTGAAATTAAAGTTAGAAACTGGTCAGCAGCTTTCAGGAATGGAACCAGAGATAGATGATATTGTAGTAGTTAAAGATGTGAACAGTGGGTTCATTGGTACGTCATTAGAATTGGATTTGCGACGTGCAGGAGTTCAACGTCTTTTAGTTGTTGGTTTTTTTACGAACGTTTGTATTGAAACGACAGTGCGAATGGCGGGAAATATGGGTTTTGATACATATTTAGTTCATGATGCCTGTGCAGCAATGAACAGTATTGGGTATGACGGTAAAGATTATGAACCTGATTTAGTGCATAATATGGCAATTGCGAATTTACACGGGGAGTTTTGTACCGCAATTTCAACAGATGATGCTCTTATCTTGTGTAAAGCGGATGCTGCTCATCTAGATAGAGTTCAAGGTAACGAATGATGTACGGCGTGTCGTCTATGATAGGTCAATTGAGAAAAGTTGCACTACTTAAACCGTCTGATGCACTGATTAATGCTGATCCAAAGAAATGGCATTATGGATCTGCTTTTAAGCCAGAAAAAATTTTGGATGTGCATGAGTCTTTTACTAAAATGCTGATAAAAAATGGTGTGGAAGTATTTTGGATAGATGATCAAAGCACTGTTATTGCTGATGCCGTATTTACATATGATGCTTCCTTAATGACCAATAACGGTGCAATTTTAATGTCGCCAGGTAAGTTGGCTCGAGCTGGAGAGCAAGAGTTGCACAAGACATTTTATGAAAGTTGTGAAATTCCAATTATAGGATCTATTTCAGGTGATGCGCGAGCTGAAGCTGGTGACACCTTATGGATAGATGAAAAAACTCTAGTTGTGGGTCGTGGGTTTCGAACAAATCAACAAGGTGTTGATCAGATAAAAGGTATGTTAGAGCCCTTTGGAGTGGAAATTTTTGTATTTGATCTACCATTCTACAAAGGTGCAGATGCTTGTTTGCATTTGATGTCCCTTGTAAGTTTGGTTGATATTCGTGTTGCGTTAGTAGCTTTACCATTAATGCCAGTTGGATTTTATAAATTACTTAAATCTCGAAATTTTCAAATAATCGAAGCACCTTATGACGAATTTGAGTCAAGTAGCACCTTGAGTACAAATGTTTTGGCTATTTCGCCTGGAAATTGTATCATGTTGAGTAATTTACCATCAACTACCAAAAAGCTCGAAGAATTTGGAATAAATGTTCAGGTTTTTAATGGCCACGCTCTATGTGTTGGCTGCGAGGGTGGTCCTACTTGTTTAACCCGTCCATTGCTACGAGATTAATTACCTTCAATTATTGTAGCAGTTAACTAATATTGACTATAATATATATTCATAAGCTGCGTAATTTTTCTGCGGGTCTATATCAAATTTTTTTCGTGTGCCAATCAACAATGCGTTGAACTCGTGGAGCGTAATATGAAAATGGTGGTGTTTTCATATTAGGGTCTTTACCAGCATCATCCAAAATTCGAACTTTTAAGATTTCTTCTAAGTGAGGGTTTTTTTCAAAGTCCGTTACTTCTTTTGAGCTCATTGGCCCGCCTTGAAGAGAGAGTGAATGGATCGAAGCTTTAGATAGTTTTTTCATGTATAAGGGATCGGTTGCACATAAATACCTTTTTGCTGCTACATGAAACTTTACACAATCAGTTACCAATTTTGGAAAAAATCTTTTTAGCACTTCGGCCCCAGAGTTTTCGTGAAACTTATCTGAAGTATCAGACATCTTGAACATGCCAAACTCGCTAGTAAAATGTCCAACATCGTGAAGTAATGCAGAAACAATTGTAATATCGTTTTCTCCATTTTGCTCAGCTAATTTAGCCCCTTGCAACATATGTTGTGCCATAGTTACGGGCTCTCCCAAATACTCTTCATTTCCTCTTCTTTCAAAAAGATCTTCAAGAAAGGCAACTATATTTTTTGAATTCAGTTTTACAAATTCGATTTTGTTCATTCTTTCATTCTACAAATTTATTTATATTCTGATATTTTAATACATTAAGTTTTGAATAGAGAGCATCTTTATCGGCATAACAACCCTGTAACCAACGTTTCCCAGACCCGGAATAACCTTGGCGCGCATGCAATACTCTTGTGTTATCCACTATAAAGGACTCACCAGGCTCTAATCTGAAAGTTACTGCCATCGAGTCATCATCAATTAACTCACCCATTCTTTGATAAGCGGCATAATACAATTCCATTTTATCAAATGGCACGTCAACAGTAGCGGCCGCCGAGCGATTATTAAATCTTATGCCAATTAATTCTCCATCTGGAGCTAATTCAATTAATGGCCTTTTTGATTTTAGAGCTGTTTCTCCAGTTCCTGTATATTCGAACCTAGAACAATATTTTGAAAGAATTTCAAAAAACTCTTTATCTTCCTCTTTTAATTTTTGGGCTACTTTAAAGCCGTCAACTACCATATTTTCACCCCCCTTCGCTGTACTCTCCAAGCAGTATAAGATTTGAATGGTAGGAACGGGGTCTCTGTAAGGATTATCTGTATGTGCTTGTAAGCTTAAGCCCGTATAGGCCAAATTTGTCGGATTAACTTCTGTTCTTACCTCAAAATGGCGGCCATAATTCGTCTCACGAACGTAACCAAAGAGTTTTACGATATCAAACAAAGCTTTGTCTTTAACCGGTCCATTTGATAGTTTTGCGAAACCATACCGCTCTATTGCCTCGAGCCATGTTTTTAGAGAGGAGCTGCTGTTCCTGATATCATAAAAGTCTGCAGATGGAATATTTCCTGTTAGTGTATTATCCCATGTTTCAATGTTTGAACTTGTCCATCCGTTTGTTAGATTTGTTCTGTCATCGTAGGAATTTTTAAAAAGCCAATCGATGTCGTAACAAATTTCCTTATTTTCAGGAAAAAAGGTTATTTTTAATTTTCTATCTATAATAGATGCGGATTTTATGAATGTGTCTTTGGGTATATCTTGGAGAGTTATTAATCTCTGATTATTTTTTGGAGAGCGTGTATTCTCGTCCCAAGCATTATCTCTTAACCAAATAGCATGCATCCTAGTGGATAAGTTAGCATTACTTAAGGTTAGATAATTACCTTTTTCATTAACAGTTACATCAAGCATTTAATATTTCCCACACTCTTTTTTTTACGCTAACTTACGTTCTAAGGCGACTCAAATACTTTATTAATTTATTAGCATCAGGCATATTGATAAGATAGTAACAATTAATTTAAATTTTGTGAAAATATGGAAAAAAATTTAAACTTTCAAGAAAATTTAGGCCTTCGTTGCCCAAGATGCCAAAGCCCATTAAGCACTGTAAATGTACATGGTCATGAACAATGTATTTATTGTAAGTCTAATATTTTTGAATGCTGCTCTGGCGATACCTGTGAAACAGATTTAAATTTAAATATAAGTTATAAAAAATCTTAACTTTTTAAATAGCTTGTTTTTTGTTTCTATAGGGTGATTTTACTCAACATTAACTAGTTATGTTTACGAATTTTTCTTTTTTGCTTTTATAGAAATAAATGCGGTCAAATATAAAATCTTTTTTGGATTTTAATCTACTTTGTTTTAATGGTATTGAAAAATACGAAACAGATCTACCTTGACGTGGGCGGATATAAAATCACAAGTTTATATTAAGTTTCCATTAAATGAGTGTAATAGAATGAGCATAGGAATAGATTCATATAATCTTGTTAAAAAATTTGAAAGTTTTTCTTCCCACAGAACTGGTGGAGCAGGCAATCAAAAAGTGATAGTTTGGTTGAGAAATTATCTCAAAGCTTCTTCTTGGACTGTTTGCTTGAATGAGTTCAGTTATAAGCATTATGAAGGTAAATTTAAAAGTCAAAAGCATGATCTCGAAGGGATGTTATTATATTATTCTGTTTTAGGAAAAGGGAAAATAGAAAATCCATTATTTTTCAGACTGACTGATGGTTTGAAAAACAATATTTCTACTTCGACAAACTTTCACGAAGTTGAGGAGTTAATTATTCAAAAATTAGTTAGTGATGCTCAATTATCTGGCTATGATGGATTAATACTTGAAAGTATCTCAAAGTCTGGGCACTTAAGTGCAATCAATTCTCACAGCGCTTATGACTTAAATTTTCCAATTATTTTGGTCGATAAGCAAATTTTCAATAAGATAAAGGATAAAAAGGATTGCAACATATCTTATGACGCTTCAGCTGTAAAAAAACAGTCATATAATATTCTAGCGACTCGAAATATTAGGAAAAAAGAATCTCCATTAGTAATAACTACACCAATTTCAGGTTGGTTTTCATGTGCTGGTGAGAGAGGATGTGGTGTTTCAATTGCATTATTGGTTGCTCAGGAGATTGCAAAATACCATTATGTTGATTTAGTCTTCGCTAATGCCCATGAGCTAGGATATAAAGGTGCATATGAATTTGTACATTCATACAACAAAAAGCCTAAAGCGGTTTTGCACTTGGGGTCATGTTTAGCAAATACAAATACTGAATATACTGGTATATGTTATTCAAATCATTTTAAGGATATTGCTGTTATTTTAAATGAATTGGAGATCTCCACAGGATCACCAAACAATAATATTTGTGAGAACGAGTGGGTAGGTGAAAGTAAATGTTGGGCAAAAAAGGATGTGCCAATGTTATCGATAGCGGGAACAAATCCTTATTTTCATACTTCGGCAGATTTAACTTCTTCAGTTACCTCTCCTTTTTTACTCGAAAAATTTATCAAGTCCATATCGAAAGCAGCTCTTTCATTGATTTGATTTTTTATAGGTTAGGCGAAGGGGTTTGACTGCATTGGAGCGGTTGATAACCATACAGACTTGGTTTGCATAAAGCAACGCATTCCTTCCCAACCGTTTTCTCTACCATAACCGGATTGCTTAAATCCACCAACAGGACTCTGTGTTGCTGCGTTGAAATAATTGTTTATGTATACTGTGCCAGCTTCAATTTCATCAGCAATTCTCATTGCTCTTCCAACGTCTTTTGACCATATTCCAGCAGCTAAACCATATATCGTATCATTTGCGGTTCTTATCACGTCAGACTCTTTATCCCAAGCCTCAGTTGACGCAACTGGTCCAAATATTTCCGTTTGAGCCAGATCTGATTTGTTTGGTACATCAGAAAAAATAGTTGGCCCAATGTAGTAACCTTCAGAAGTACAGGCTAATCTGCCATCCAGTAATAATTTATGTCCTGCATTTTCTGCTGCATCAATAAGTTGGATTACTCGCTCATAATGTGGTCTATTGGCGATCGGTCCTATTTGGGTTGAGGGGTCCTTTGGGGGTCCAACGCGTGCTTTACTGACTATTTTAACGAGTCTTTTTGTGAAATCTTCGATTATATCCCTATGGATTAAAAGTCGGGATCCTGATATGCAACTTTGTCCGCCTGCAGGAAAAATACCACTAATAATTCCATTAACGGTAAGTTCAATATCACAATCGGGTAATACAATATGGGGAGATTTACCTCCTAATTCCATAACAACAGGTTTAACTTGATTTGCGGCAATTTTTGCAACGGTACGCCCTCCATTGGTGCCTCCAGTGAAGCTTATCATTCTGACGTCTGGATGGCTTATTAGAGGTTCGCCAGTAGTATCTCCGTACCCTGTTACAACATTTAAAACTCCAGGGGGTAAATCAGCTTCACTTAGGATGTCCATTAATTCTAAAGTAGATGCGCTGGAGTGTTCTGATGGTTTTAAAACCACTGTATTTCCAGCTGCTAAACATGGGGCAAGTTTCCAAATAAGAGTTCCAATTGGAGAATTCCAAGGCAAAATTTGTGCCACAACCCCGAATGGTTCCCATTTTAAATAATTGTGAATATTTGGTGATTCTGCTGGGATAAGCCTTCCTTCAAATTTATCACACATACCAGCATAATAGTGCCAGCTATCTACTTGCCATTGACCTTCTTTTAACCCGGGTGTGATCATACTTGGCAACTTCCCATTATCCTGAGTTTCAATTTCTCCAAGTCTTTCAGCGTGTTTGGATATTACATCACCAATTCGTCTTAATACACGTCCACGATCAGCTGCTTGCATTTTGCCCCAGGGCCCCTCATAAAATGCTTCCTTAGCAGCGGAAACTGCACACTCCACATCGAGCCTGTCGCAATTTGGAATTTTAGCCCAAACTTTCCCAGTCGCTGGATTTTCGGATTCAAAATAGCGACCTGCGATTGGTTCACACCAGTTATTATTTACAAAATATTTAAATGTGCGAATTTCAGTCATTAGAAATCTCCATTGGGTCTTCAGGTGTCAAAGGTTTTTTACCTAATATCATGTCTGCAGCCTTTTCCGCAATCATGATAACCGTTGCATATAGATTACCAGTAATTTGAGCTGGCATTGCAGATGCGTCACAAACTCTCAAACCATCGACACCTCGAACCCTTAGTTCAGCATCTAGCACAGCGCTGTTATCATTTTCCACACCCATCCTAGCGGTGCAGGCTGGATGATGACCTGTATAAGCTGTTTGTCGGATTGCCGTTATTATTTCTTCATCTGTTTTAACGTTTGACCAAGCTGCGATGGGTCCTGTATGATATTTTGATATCTCCTTTTGAGACATAACGTCTGCCATAATTTTAACTCCGGCGACTAGCTCATCTAAGTCACGTCGATCAGACAGATAGTTAGGGTCAATCAAAGGATGATGGAGTGGATCAGCACTGGCTAACTTGATTGTACCAAGAGATTTTGGTCTTTCGTGGTTGATGTCAACTTGAATTCCTGGTCTAGCTATTTTATTTCCCCGTACGAGAAGTTTGCGCCCTAATTTTTGTAAAAATGGTGTCTCTTCTTTTCTACTTACAGCAATATTTTCATCCACAATCATTGGTGTCATAAAAACTTCAAGTTCAGGAAGCATTGGATTTTCAAAAGCGTGAAATAGCGCAGTTGAAAACATTGCCCCACCACCTGGACCGGAGCCATCAATTAGCCATCTCCCTAGAAGGCCAATAGCTTTATCCAATCTTTGTAAGCGTGCATGGCTTAAGTTTGTGTGATTGGAACCGTATTGGATTGATACATCTAAATGATCAGCCAAATTTTCGCCTACTCCAGGTAGATCTGCAACTGGTTTTATACCATGTTGCATCAGATGTTCTGCTGGACCAATACCAGATAACATAAGTAGGTGAGGTGTACCAAAAGCGCCCTGGCAAACAATCACTTCTTGCTTTGCTCTGATAATTTCACCGTTTGTTGTTTCGATTCCTATTGCATGACAATGCTCAAATACAATTCGAGAGATATGTCGATGTGTCATAATTTTAAGATTTTTTTTTGGCTTTTTTAAATAAGCTATTGCTGAAGATTGTCTTACACCTCGATTTACCGTGCTATCGGTTCGACCTACTCCTGTTCTATGTAAGCCGTTAAAATCATGTAATCTTTTGTGACCAGCTGAAACTGCGGCATCGATAAAAGCTTTTTCAATTACACCAAAGTTAACGGATTTTTCTGTTTTAAGAGGTCCTTTGTTGCCATGATAAGGATCCTTTCTATCATTAGCTCCCTGAGCACGTTTGAAATAGGGGAGTAATTCATTGTAACTCCAGCCAGGAAGACCCATTTGGCGCCATTGATCATAGTCATTGGATACCCCTCGCATATAAATCATTCCGTTTACTATTGAAGAGCCGCCAAGTGCTTTACCGCGGGCGAAGTAAATCGATTTGTTATTCAATTGTGTTTGTGGTTCTGACGAATAACCCCAATCTAATTTGGGATTTCCAAAAACAAATCCATTTCCAGCAGGCATTTTAATAAATAGATTACGGCCATTTCCTCCGGCTTCTACAAGACATACTGTTATATTTGGGTTTTCTGCCAATCGTGCTGCTAAAGCGCAGCCCGCAGATCCACCTCCAGCAATGACATAATCATAAATCATTTCACCAAACGTTCTTTTACTGCTCTAGTCATCTCTTCACTTGTCGTATTGCCGCCAATATCATGAGTTTTAAAACCATCATTCAATGCTTTTTCAACTGCTGAGTTGATCATGCAGCACAAATCTGGACGTTGAAAAGTATATTCAAACATCATACCGACCGCTAACAAAGTGCCAATGGGGTTTGCAATTCCTTTACCCTCAATATCTGGCGCTGAACCAGATGTACTTTCGTAGATACCAAATACTGGCCCAGCTATGGGACTAGAACTTAAACAAGCAGAGGGTAGCACTCCCACACTACCTGTAAAGGCTCCAGTCAGATCGCTAAATATGTCACCGAGTTGGTTGCAGCATAGAACAACATCAAAATCGCCCGGCCGTACCATCATTTGAAAACCAAAATTATCAGCAAACATATTCTCAAAATAAACGTCAGGAAAGGAACAAGAGACTTCCGATACGATTTCACGCCATAACTTGTAGCTTTCCATGACGTTGGATTTATCACAACTAACTAATTTAGATCTTCTTTTCCGAGCTAATTCAAAACCTGCTTTTGCAAATCTACGCACCTCTTTTTCGTTGTAAGCGGTTAAGTCATACCCTTGCCGTCCGTCCGAAGTCATCCTTTGGCCGCGTTCTTGAGCAAACATAGCACCACCACACATTTCGCGTAAAATAAGGATATCAATATCCGTAGTAAGATTTTCTTTAAATGGCTTGTTTGGAAAAACTGTAGTAAATGATCTTGCTGGCCTAAGTCCTAAAAATGTTTGCAAGTGATGACGTAGATACATTAGGCCATCTTGACACTCTGGTCCGCCCGGCATGATTATATTATCCCATGAAGGGCCTCCAACGGCTCCTACAAGTACGGCATCAGCATTCCGTGCTCCATCTAGTACCTCCTGTGTGCAAAAGGAACCTGAAACTTCATAACTGGCACCATGTAGTAAACCATATTCAATCTCAAATTGAATAGCTGAATGTTTTGCTACAAATTGAGCCAAATCTAGCCCGCACGATAGAATCTCTGGACCAATACCGTCGCCACCAAGAGCCAGTATTTTATACATAATTTTACCTAACTTATCTACTTTTTTTCATAGTCTGTTATTATTATGTAAGATTTCGCAAGCAAATTTTAAAATTACATATAAACTAGATTTCTTTATGGGACTCATATGATGCAATCAATTCCGCTCTTAAGAAATCACCAAAATTTATACTATTGAATTTTGGTTTTCCTGTACCTTTCAGAGGCTCAACATTTAAACTGACATCTGGGTCATAAAAGAAAACGCAAGAATATCTTTCTGAGCCTGACCGGTTTATCACTCGGTGAGGTGTGGATCGTAAAAGCCCATTTGTCATTCGATGTAACATATCTCCAACATTAACAACGAAACTATTTTCAAGTTTGGGAACATTAAGCCACTGGCCATCAGGTGCTTGTACTTGTAGGCCGCCAATAGCATCTTGCGCTAAAATTGTTAGGCAGCCAAAATCTGTGTGCGGAGCAGACCCATAAAGATCTTTTGGGCTGTCTGAATCAAGAGATGGGTAATGCAATAAGCGTAACCAAGTAGTTGGTTTTTTAAATGCTTCCATAACTGAAAGGTCTTTGACACCAGTACATAAAAGCGCAGCTCTTAACAGGTTATTGGCAAGTTGCTCAATTTTGGAGTTATATTCTTCTAAAATCTCTCGAAAACCTTCTATTCTTGGCCATTGATTTGGGCCTGAAAGATACACAGATGGATCCTCAATCTTGTCCTCGCGCATTATCATAAAACTAGCTGATTGATTGGGTTTGTTTATTTTTTCAAATTTTGAGTTTACGTCTGTAGAAGTATTTATCGCTATATAGCCTCTGTGTTTGTGATCTAAAGAAACCTTCATTTTTTCTTCCAAATCTAATCCATGAAATTTACGTGATTCTTCAAAGACCTCTTTGATTAATGATGATTTAATTCCATGGTTAACGATATATCCAAAACCAAATTGGTTGTAAGCTTCAAAAAATGCCCTCAATAGATCAGGTGGGCAATCTTCATTTGTCAGTTCAGCAAGATCAATGATTGGTATCGTACCCATTTTTTTTTCCATCAAATTTCTCGCCAGAGTGATTAATTGTAAACTTGGTTATTTTATTATTTTAGTCAAGGATGTGATTTAAGATGGTTATATTATAATGCATCAGAGGGATAGTGAGCATAAAATGGGGTTGGCAATGTGACAGCTTTTAAACCTGTACCTGGGAGTGCATTTGTTAGAATCAACTTTTTATCTATCGAAAAATAAATTGACGTGGAAAGTAACTTCTGATTTGAGAAAAAAATGGAAAGAAATAGATGGGATGAATCTTGTATCCCCGATCAAAAAAATAAGGTATTTATCGTAACTGGACCTACAAGTGGACTGGGTTTAGATACGACGAAGATATTAGCAAAGAAAAATGCAGTAGTTGTGATGGCTGCGAGAGATGTGAGGAAAGCTGAATATCTAAAAAGAGAACTAATACGTGAGAACAATACTGCAAAACTTGATGTTAAGGAACTAGATCTAGCCAATCTGAAATCTATTCAAAACTTTTTTGAGTTGATAAAGAAAAAGTATTCTTCAATCGATTGTCTCTTAAATAATGCCGGCATCATGGCATGTCCTTATTCGAAAACAATTGATGGATTTGAAATACAGATGGGTACAAATCATTTTGGACATTATGCCTTAACAGGATTGTTGTTACCACTGCTGCAAGAAAAGCCAAATGCCAAAATTATTAATATTTCTAGTATTGCGCATAGATCGGGCAGGATAAATCTTGATGATTTGGCATGGGAAAAAC